>Ga0116227_10000197_pt1 | contig 105689 bp, 87 predicted proteins | sample S1TSphgellanicum_FD_89693 | JGI IMG/M metagenome (GOLD analysis project Ga0116227, IMG submission 89693) | Host-associated microbial communities from peat moss isolated from Minnesota, USA - S1T2_Fb - Sphagnum magellanicum MG | ecosystem: Host-associated > Plants > Peat moss > Unclassified... | reverse complement strand
GGCCTGCCGCTAGCGTTCATCCTGAGCCAGGATCAAACTCTCCATTGTAAAATGTCTAGTTATCTCACTGACCCTATTATTAATAATAGAATCTGTATATATTTATTCTTTTTACAGATCCACAGGTTTCATCAATTTCGTTTGACTCGAAAACAATTAAGTTTTCTTCCTGCTACGTTATATGTTATATCTTAAAACAAAGAACTTCTCGCCTGCCCTCTCGGTTCGGCTTTTATATTTCCCCATCATTGCGATGGTTAGTTAATCATTGTTGTTTAGCAAAAATGCTATCCCTTATTCGGGGATGCAAATGTAGGAATGTTTTTTATAAAAAAAAATAAATATTATTATTTTATCAAAAAGGTAAAAATCGCTTTAAACGCCCCTGAAAACACGATTTTTCATAACTAAAAAACAACAAAAGCAACTCAATAACAGACTGTTAAAAATACTTTAATAGCGATCAGCACAGCGGTGGTTTACCGATCCGAACGCCTTGATTACTGCAAATTTATTTTTTTTAAAAGATTCACAGAGTAAAAAAAGCGCGTGTTTTACCATTTTATCCCTGTGCGAAACAATCAAGGGCCACTCAAATCAGCAGCTTTATCCAACTCCCGCAGCCGCTCGTGCAGATCGATTACGCTTTGCTGCAAATGGATCAGTTCCGCGTCCAACGCCGCGAGATAAGCCTTCGTTTGCTCATGAACAGGTTCTTCCAGCAACAATAATTCAGTAACCTGCATGCCGAACACTTCAGCGACCTGCTCCAGCCTGGACAGGTTAATATCCGTAAGATCATTCTCTATTTTAGAATACGCCGGCACGGATATAGACAGCCGCCCGGCCACATCCTCCTGGCTCCAGCCTTTCTCGCGCCGGAGACTGCGGATCGTTTGCCCGATGAATTTCATGTGGTCTGGATAATTTAACTACAGCAGATACCTTTATTCAAAAATAACAGATTGTTGATAAAAAACATAGTAATGCTGCGTTGCAACCAGCAGCGTATCCAATCCGGGCAGGACATCGCAGAAGACCATTACCAGTAAGGTATCCCGCTGCCTACTAACGTATCGACCAAGCGGGCTCAATAAATTACGGCAAACAAACTACTTCAAACAATTTTTACCGGCCGACGAAACACATTAAATTAACTCTATGGCATATTATCCAGAAACAATGTTTTTACTTTAATCAAAAAAGCAAAGTTTTTTCCTATTCTTTTAAGATAGTTATAGCTATTTTCTAATCCTACAACGCTGCACCGTGCATTAATAACATACCAGTGCTTAAAAGTGTATAGTAGGGCCATCAGGCCCCCATGCTTGGTTTGCTGTTAATGTAAATTGGTTAGATGAGGTGTTATTAAATAATTTCCCGGTTAAAATTGTCCTTCTGTTTTGATAAAACGGAACATTGGGAATTGTCTTCGTAAATAGCACCTGGGAATTCTTGTCACGAGCCTGTAAAATGATAGTTACGGAGTGGCTGTGTTCCAAATAAACCTGTAAAATAGCAAGTCTGTTTTTCCTATTTCAGAACTGGTAATTACATTCGCCCCAGCGTCAATTAAATTACCCTGATCATCTTCATTTTCAACTGGGAAGGTTGAAGTTTCTGTATTGATCATAAAACCGCCATCTTCATTTTGCCGGGCAATAACAATATAAGCTACATTAGCCGGCATAGCGTCTTGCAGATCAACCTCTACCTGGCCAACCACCCTGTTTAGTTTAAGGTAATATTTGAAGTCGTATTCTGATTTCAGACCACCAGTGTGGTTTTTGAAAAGAAGAGCGGTGCATTTACAGGGACTGGATCCAGGCCCTGACCCGCATAGATTACAGCTTGCGGAATTAAGTAAAAATGCTCAACAGCGTCAAAATCAGAGTCGTCATTATTGATCCCGATCCCACTGCCGCCGTTATCACCGGCAAACACTACGGTTTAAGTGCCGGCGGCAAGGGAATCGGTTAAAATGTTATAAGGATCAGTGGTGTTGATGTAACGAATACCAAACATATATTGTGAACCGCCATGAAAATCAGTTTCTGTTTGATAATCTCCCGGAGATCGATATATTCTTCTGATCTCATTGCCAGCGTTATCATAAACAAGATAATAATATTCAGCCAACTGGTTGCCTAATGTGGTGGTATCAGGTAATACCGCATTGTTTTTTGAAGAGGCTAAGGTAAGTCTTCTTGAAACAGTAATTGGAGCAACGGTTTCTGTAAATTGGGCGACAGAAAACCTAATCGCATATTTTTCAGAAGCTATTTTAATTTGAGGATTGTTACTGTGGGAATCCTTTTTGCATGATACTATTACTATGTTATCAATAGCAAAAAAACTATTTTTTTCATAATGATCGGTTTAGGAAGGTTAATCTTTAAGCAAATTTAACCCTAATTGATTAATTGTATTTACACAATGAAGCATCAGAATTAGCACACTTTGTTGCACAGTGCATGGCATTGTTGGGAGATTATATTATAATAATGTGCCTGCTTGGTGATACCCCGTGAATGATCTCTTTGCCGCAAAAGAATATTATAAGCCTATAAGAAACTTGAAAGGTGATAAAACTCCCTCCTCCATCAGTCTTCGGCCATCAGTGTCTGTAAATGTTACCGTCCGAATAAAGTGAGCGTTCACGCGCAGGCATGGACAGTACCGCGCGATATTTTCAGGGGCCTTTCACGTCCCCCCATCCTTCAACACTCTTGCGTTTTTAGAGTTGGGCCTTCTTTAAAGGAGCCAGCAACATAAAAAGTTCCCGTTTAAATTATTGCAGGTTTTTCTTGGTCGATAGTTCATCAGGGGCATAAACCATTGTTTCCTGTGTCAGAAATCGACAAAAGTTCTCAAAGGAAAGCGGATTTTACTAGCGATTGGTAAATTTAGAGTGACTTCCAATGCTTTTCCATAATCGCCGACACCACGAAATGGTTCGCAGCAACCCCATCACACAAGTCCGCCAATAAGGCTTGCAGTCGTTGATTACCAACTTGCGGCACGATAAGCCCTAGCTGTTTGTAGGACACCATTGCAGCACTTTCTGCGGTTTGTACGTAGAAAAAAATCGCCAGATCACGAAATACCTCCCCTGCAAATTGACCATACATAGTGGCGCAGGCAACTTCCATCAGTTCCGTCAATTCATCACAACCCTCCATCGCAGGTACCCCGTTTAATAGCAGGTAAATACCATAAAGCCGGGTCAACTGCTGTTCCACCGTCCCTAACGTTTCTTCGAGGGCAACCCGCAAGCCGGATAGCCCCTGTTGATCCAGCAGTTCCTCCAAACGCTCTGCCATATGCGACTGCACACAATAGATTCGGTTCAGGTGCGCTATGATGAATTCCCTGAACGGATCCTGATCCACTGCAGCCTGGCGTCGCCACTCATTTTGCGTTGCTTTCATGATGAACACAAATTAATTATGGAGTAAAAATAAACTCGGCATGTCGTATATTTATGAGAATATATCAGTTCTCGAGATGATATATGTCAGGTTTTATTTTTTGTAACTTTAACCGATGAGCTTAAATGGTATATTTCCGATAGACCGCTGGAACTTTGATACGCCGTCCGTCCTGGGCGTCTTATCGGCTGACGATCACAACCGCTTATTCCGCAACGGAAGCCAGCACCGGTACCAGCGCGGGGAAGCCTTATTCAAAGAAGGTACCGTGCCCGCCGGGATCTTTCTGGTCATCAGCGGAAAGGTCAAAAAATACAAAGCCGATCAAAACGGGAAGGAACAGATTATTTATGTAGCCAACAAAGGTGAGTTGATCGGCTACCATGCCGTATTATCTGCTGAACGCTATCCGGATTCTGCTACCGCGATGGAAGCCAGCGAAATCTTTTTTATCCCCTCCGCGGACTTCCTGTTCACCATTTCCAATTGTCCAAATTTTGCCCAGCGGCTCCTGAAGGCACTGAGCCATGAGTTCACCGTGCTGGCCAATAGTATTTCTGTAATGGGGCAACGGAACGCGCCTGAAAGACTGGCTATCGCCCTGATCGTACTCCGCGAAAAATATAAAGATGAATACGCCGGAGATAAGCACATTTCCATGACCGTTTCCAGAGCCGATCTGGCACATTTTGCCGGAATAGCTGAAGAAAACGTCATCAGGCTATTAAAGGAATTCAAGGAAGAAGGTATCCTCAGTACTGATGGCCGGAAAATTAAAATCATCGACATCAAGCTGCTCGTTAAAAGAGCAAATTACAAATAATGCGGCATCATACCGCTTACCCACGGGCTGTGTTTGAGAACGCGAATGAAGGTTTTAAGATATAATTTAAAACAAGTGCTATTATAGACAACAAATTAGCGCTCAGTTTACCTGTAAGTATCCTATATCCTATTATATATTTTAGTCCACTTATGAAGAAGTTTAATATCTTTTGGTTTGATTGCTGGTTCATCACACCTCCACAGCCAGTTACCTTCAGTTGCAGCAGGAGTATTCATTCTTGAGGATTCATCTAAACCCAGCACATCCTGCATCGGGACTATTACAATCTTAGCAACAGAAGCCATCGCCATACGGATAAATAATTTATTGATACTCTTCTCTTTTATTGCCGATCCTGTATAGTTCTTTAAATGTTTTAAAGCGCTTTTACCGGCTTCTTTATTGTACCAGCCTTTGGTGGTATTGTTATCGTGCGTACCGGTATATGCAACGCTGTTAACCGTATAATTTTGTGGCAGGTGTGGCGTAGCAGCGTTCTCGCCACCGAAAGCAAATTGCAGCACACCCATGCCGGGCAGGCCAAACTGATCACGCAATTCATAAACCTTATCATCAATATCGCCCAGGTCCTCAGCTACAAATGGCAGTTTGCCAAATTCCTTTTTTAATATGTTGAATAAATGGGTGCCCGGGCTCCGCTCCCACTTGCCATTAACGGCTGTTTTTTCGCTGGCAGGCACCGCCCAATAACTGGAGAATGCACGGAAATGATCCAGCCTTAACAAATCGAACCGTTCCAGGTTTTTGCGGATACGCTGTACCCACCAATCATAATTTTGTTCCTTTAATTTATCCCAGCGGAAAACAGGCATGCCCCAAAGCTGGCCATCAGCCGCAAAGTAATCAGGTGGTACACCTGCAACCTGGGTCATGTTGCCGTTTTCATCCAGACTAAATAATTTCGGGTGCGCCCATACATCAACAGAATCATAGCTTACATAAAATGGCAGATCGCCAAATAATTGGATATCCAGCTTATTGCAATAGCTTTTCAAACTGGCCCATTGTTTGGCGAACTGGTATTGCAGCCATTTTTCTTTATCAATCGCATCAGCATTATTCTGTACAAAATCCTTTAGAGCGGCTTTATCCCTCAGCTTAAATTCATCCGGCCATTTATACCAGGGCTTATTTTTATACTGATGTTTCAGTACCACATATAAAGCATAATCATCCAGCCATCTGGCTTCCGCTTTACAAAACTCAATAAATTTATTATGGAAGAAATCGCTACTGATATCTTTGAAATTCGCCCATGCTTTGTTAAATATTACTTGCTTAATGGTAGATGCCTGTTTGTAATCTACCTTGTTCGTATCCGGCAATACATACTCATCAATGTCCAATAAACCATCCCTGGCTAATAACTCAGGGCTCAGCAGTAACACATTACCGCCCATGCTTGAGTAAGAACTATAAGGCGAATACTGGCTATTCTTATCTACCGGGCTCAATGGTAGTAACTGCCAGTACTTTTGATAAGATTGATACAACATATCGGCAAATGCCTTTGCCCCCGGACCAAAATCGCCAATGTTAAATTTCGATGGCAGCGAAGTAATGTGCATTAAAATGCCTGAACCACGGCCGCTATCGGGCTGCTCAAACTTTAAAAACGCGAATGGTATGGTGGTAAACAGATCCTTAACCAATAGTTCCTGCTGATGCTTGCCACTTGTTTTTGATACCAAATTCTCAAATTTTTCAGGGGCATCTTCGGGAATAATTATGCGGGTATCTTCCCAATCGGAAATTGATATACCTGACAGATTCAACGGTACAACGGTAATATACCATGTAAGTTTATAGCTGCGCGCAAAAGCAAATACATTATCTGCATATTTTCCCTTAACTTTTAATGGCGTGTATTTCCCTTCAGCAAAAAGATGCGGGTTGGCTTTTCGTTCCTGTAACAATAGCTGCGTGAGCCAAATCTTTATTTGCCCGTTGAATTTGTTATCCCATAATGCTTTTAAGGATGATCTCTTAACAGCTAACTTTTGATGGTAGTCATAATCAACCGGTCGCCTGTTATCAGGGTCAACCAGACTTAAATCCCAATGTTCGCAGCCCTGGTAAGTATCCGGTACGCCGGGACAGGTCAATTTAAGCATTACTTGAGCCAGCGAATTGATTACACCATGTTCGGCTACCTTTTCATGGAAATCAGTAAAGCTTTTCCAAAATGGTCTGTTCTTATTTAATAGAGATCTTGCAAACACCTGTACTGCTTTCTCGTATTTTTCATCAGGCTCGGCCCAATTTGAATGTAGTTTGGCCTCGCGCATGGTCTTTTGCAAATACTCCTGCAGTCGCTTGCCGAAATTACCTTCATCCTCGCCCGGCATAGGGTAAGCACCTATCAGCGTTTGGTAAATAAAATACTCATCGTTGGCATCCGGCGCGCCTACCTGTTTAATATCCAGGTTCAGGTGCTGCCAGTTGGTTACGGCTTCCAGCCATTCATCTGCCAGATCAGGCAAAACGTTTAGCCGCGCGCGTACATCTTCGCCCCGTTTAGTATCGTGAGTAGCAGTGGCGTTCATGCTTAGCGGCCATTGCTGCTGACGCGCTTTCATTTGCTGATGAAAATCTACCGGGTCGATACTAAAAGCGTCCGGTGCATCCCCTACCTCGTTATGCCCGATGAAACGGTTATACGTATACATCAACGTATCCTCAACACCCTTAGCCATCAGCGGCCCGCTGAACTGCATGCAGCGCATATAAAAATGCAATGCTTTTTTGTTGTGATTTGAATGAAAAAACGCCGTTTCCAACGCTCCAACCGCAGCAACTAACTTTTTATTATTGCTTTTTATGGCTGATAATATTTTCCTTACGTGCGATTCTTCAGCTTTTGATAAGGGAAAACTATTGCCATAAAAACGGTAATCGGGGCAGTTGATCAGGAACTGCGCGATAGCTTCCTTTATCTCGTCGTTCGCTATTTCTTTAGGCTTAACAATATTCGAGTGCAAAAAAAGACTGGTTAAATTATCTAATTCGCCCGCCATTTGATTGCGCAGGATATAGTCTTTTTTATCACGCACCTGCTGTGTAACCGGTATGTTGTTTTGGGTCAATGTTTTATAAAACGCGGTAAATTTATGCCTGTTTCCCTTGCCGGTTAACAGGTTATTCACCAACGCCAAAAAATCGTATCCGGTATTACCCTGTATGGGCCAGGCAGGCATTTCTTCGCCTTTTTCCAGTATTTTTTCAACTACAATATAGGTTTCATCACCTACGGCTTTTCTCAATTGCGCGAGGTATTTGGCTGGGTCGTACAAACCATCAATATGATCTATCCTAATCCCCTGAAAAACATTTTCCCTAACCAGTTCGATGATCAGTTGGTGAAATTTATTGAACACATCATCGTGCTGGATATTTAAACAGATCAAGCTATTCACCGTAAAAAACCGGCGGAAGTTGATCAGGTGATCTGTTTCCTTATAACTGCAAAGCCTGTAATACTGCTCATTAGCAATATGCAGTAGTTGTTCTTTTGTCAGATTGCTGATATCAGCAATTTTTTGATACGATTCCGGCTTGAGCGGCCACACCTGATCGGCGTATTTGAATACCGGTTTATCATTTTCTAAAGCTATCGTTAATTCATTGCTGCCGATCGCGTCAATGAGGCCTACGCCTAAAAAGGGCACCATTATTGGCCCATCGAATAACAACTTATCGGTAAGGCTATCATCAAAAAAGTTTTTGTAAAGCGATGCCGGGCCATTTTCAAGCACATCCATCACCCAGATATTATTAGGATGATAAGCCATGTGGTTAGGCACAATATCTTGTAACCAGCCAATATTTTTGGCCTTTAGTTTTGTACTGATTGCCCGTAGCTGCTCAATACTGCCAATCTCTGGGTTAATCTGCAGCGGGTTTATACCATCATACCCATGAACACTTCCTGGCACCGAGCTAAATATCGGCGAAGCATAAATAGTTTTTACGCCTAACTGTTCCAGATAGGGTATGATCTGTTCAAGATCATCAAAGTTAAAGCCTTTGTGGAATTGTATGCGATATGTGCTGACCGGGTTGTACATGCTAATTGGTGTAGATAATAACTGATTGAGGTTGTATATGGTTTTCTTTAATTCCCGGGCCGTTAAATTTTACATCGGCAGAATCGAGCACTTTTTGCCAATTCTCACCAATAGGCAAATCAATTGACCGACTGATTTCCGAAAAATTCATCAAACAGTATACTTTTTGATCTTCGTGCCAGCGAAGAAGTGTCAAGGTTTGCTGTTCCTCATTACAGCTAACTGTTAAATTCTTTCGGTTTAAATTGCTAAGCGCGGGTAGTGATTTTCGCAATGCTATCAGGGTCTTATAATAAGAGAGCATTGTTTCGTTCATCTCATTCCAGTTCAGTTTTGAGCGATTGAATGTTTCTTCTGACTGCGGATCGGGAGTTTCGCCTTTGGCATGGAATGCCGCAAATTCCTCTTTTCGGCCTTTTCGTACCGCTTCAGCTAGTTCAGCATCGCCGTGACTAACAAAATATTGGAAAGGGCTTTTCGCACTCCACTCCTCGCCCATAAACAGCATAGGTAAATAAGGACTCACGATTACTGCGCCTGCCATTAATTTCTGCATTTCAAAGCTGAAGAGCTGACCGCTGCGTTCGCCCAGCATGCGGTTGCCTACCTGGTCGTGGTTTTGGGAGAATACGATGAACTGGCTGCCGGGATTATCAGCTACCTTATTGCCAAACGTTTTTAAACGTTGCGGCGAGTAAACCCCATCATACACATAAGCATCCCGGTATGATTTTGCCAGGTCCTTTATCCCGTTAAAATCCGAATAATAACCATCCCGTTCCCCACCAGCAGTAACCCGCAAAGCATGGTGAAATTCATCTACCCATTGCGCATCCATGCCATAACCGCATTTATTAATGGGGTTAATAAAGCGGTGATCATTCAGATCGAGTTCAACTATCAGATAATGTATTTTCCTGGTTAAGGTCATCAACTGGTCGACATTTTCTTTTATTTCCTGCAGGATATGCTTCGGACTGAAATCTTTTATAGCATGGACTGCATCTAGTCGTAGCGCATCGATGTGGAAATCCCTGAACCACATCAGCGCGTTTTCGATATAATAATTCCTCACGGCATCGGAACCTGCGTCATCAAAATTGATAGCATTACCCCATGGTGTTTGGTATTTATCCGTAAAATAGTCGCCGAATTCGTTAAAATAATTGCCTTCCGGGCCAATATGGTTATATACTGCATCAAGTACCACTGCCAAACCTTTTTGGTGGCAGGCATTCACCAACTGCATTAAACCTTTAGTCCCTCCATAAGAGTTTTGAACCGCGAACGGGAATACGCCATCATAACCCCAGTTCCGGCTACCCGAGAACTGTGCTACCGGCATAATTTCAATAGCGTTAATTCCCAGTTCCACCAGATGATCGAGTTTACTAACTATACGCTCAAAAGTGCCTTCATCAGTAAAAGTGCCTGTATGGAGTTCATAAATAATATAATCCTGTTGTGGTGGGTTTTTCCATTCAGCGTCCATCCACTCAAAATCATTTAAACTGATTGCTTCAGATGGGCCGTGCACACCTTCGGGCTGTGATAGTGATGCAGGATCGGGCAATTCTTTATCATCTACTATAAAATGATAGATATCACCCGGCTTTATTTGAGTAGTCAGCAACTCCCAATAGCCAAAATCAATTTTATTTAATTTAAGATCTGCCTTTCTATCTGCTAATCGTAATCCCACATTTTTAGCAGCAGGAGCCCACACTTTTATAGTTGCGGTGCCCTGCTGATCGAAATTAACCCCTATATTCCTTTCCGCGATCATTATTTTATGATAGGGTGCCTTAATAATACAATGGAACGGCCTTTTACCTGTATAATGTCGCTGTCGCCAAATGTTTTTTCCTCTGTTTTATCCTCGCCGGTATCTAAAATCTTACTCCAGTCTTTACTATAAATTTTTTCAGGCAGTTTATAATCCAGCGGTTCATCATGGGCGTTAAAGATCAGGTAGAAATTATCATCAAGTACGTCTTCACCTTTAGGATCAACATAATGCAAACCCTTGCCATTCATAAATATGCCCAGCGATTTTGCAAAGTCATTGTTCCAGTTATCATCGCTCATTTCCGAACCATCAGGTAAAAACCAGGCAACATCTTCCAAACCTTTACCTTTTATTGGCTGCCCTTTAAACCATCTTCTGCGGCGGAAAGCCGGGTGATCTTTACGTATGCTGATAAGCTTTTTGGTAAACTCCAGTAAGTCATTATCATTAGCTGCCCAATTAAGCCATGAGATCTCATTATCCTGGCAATAGGCGTTATTATTACCCTGCTGTGTACGCCCAACCTCGTCGCCTGCAACCAACATAGGCACACCTTGCGATAAGAATAATGTAGCCAGCAGGTTCCGTTTCTGGCGCTTGCGCAGTTCCTGTACCAACTCATCATCGGTAGGCCCTTCGGCACCGCAGTTCCATGATCGGTTATTGCTTTCGCCATCATTATTATCCTCTCCGTTGGCTTCGTTGTGTTTATCGTTGTAGGATACCAGGTCATTCAGTGTAAAACCATCATGCGCAGTTAAAAAGTTAATGCTTGCGGTAGGCTTACGGTAATCATCCTGGTAAAGATCGGGGCTACCTGTTAAACGTAACGCAAATTCGCCCAGCATGCTATCCGCGCCGCGCCAGTAATCGCGCATACAATCACGGTATTTGCCGTTCCATTCTGCCCATCCCGGCGGGAATTTACCTACCTGGTAACCGCCATCGCCAATATCCCATGGCTCGGCTATCAGCTTAACCTGCGAGATGATCGGGTCCTGATGGATAATATCAAAGAAAGCGCTCAGGCGGTTCACTTCGTGCAGTTCCCTTGCCAGCGTTGCTGCCAGGTCGAACCTGAAACCATCCACGTGCATCTCCGTGATCCAGTAGCGCAGGCTATCCATAATATAACGCAATACGTTGGGCAGCATGGCATTCAGGGTGTTGCCCGTGCCGGTATAATCCATGTAATAGCGTTTGTTATCATCCGTTAGGCGGTAATAACAAGCATTGTCGATGCCTTTTAATGACAGTGTCGGCCCCATCTGGTTGCCCTCGCCGGTATGGTTATAAACCACATCCAATATTACCTCAATACCTGCCTTGTGCAGTTCTTTTACCATTTGCTTAAACTCAGCAACTTGTCCGCCTGTTGAACCACTGCCCGAGTACCGAACATCCGGCGCGAAAAAGCCAATGGTGTTATAGCCCCAGTAATTGGTTAACCCCTTTTCTTCCAAATGCCGGTCATTTATGAATTGATGGATAGGCATCAGTTCAATAGCAGTGATGCCCAACTGTTTTAAATATTCAATAGTTACCGGGTGAACGATAGCCGCATAGGTCCCCCGGATATTTTCCGGTATCTCCGGATGCATTTTAGTAAAGCCTTTTACATGGGCCTCATAAATTACCGACTGGTGATAAGGCGTGCCAAGGGGCTTATCATTCTCCCAATCGAAAGCCGGATCTATTACTACTGATTTAGGCATAAATGGAGCACTATCCATTTGGCTAAAACTCAGGTCCTCATCCGGGTTGCCTATTTCATAGCCATAAAGCGCATCGTGCCAATCAATAACACCAGAAATAGCTTTGGCATAAGGATCAATTAACAGTTTATTTTTATTAAAGCGATTGCCATTCTCCGGCTCGTAAGGCCCGTCAACCCGGTAACCATACAACTGGCCGGGTTTTACTCCGGGCAGGTAAACATGCCATATTTGATGCGTTCTTTCATTTACTTTTATTTTTTGCGACTCAACCTCGTCATCTTTGTTTTTAAATAAACAAAGTTCTACAGCGGTAGCACTGTCTGCAAAAAGTGCGAAATTACCCCCTTCTCCGTCCCATGTGGCGCCAAGGGGATAAGGCTTGCCAGGGTATATTTTTTGATCCATACACCTAGAAATCAAAATCCCAGAGAAATGTTTTTCTAATTAAAAAATTATAATTTTCAGTGAAATCTGCTAAACAAAAGCTGTGCTGGCCTGTTCAGATATAATTAATAAGCAGATGAAAAAGATATTAATTGTTTCCAATGATCAGCCGTTACTACAAATGCTCGACAGCCAGTTAACAGCGCTTGGCTTTGCTATGGAAACAATGGAGGCGCAGGAAGAAATGCTTAACAGCATTAAAAAAGAAAGGCCGGATATACTGCTTATTGATTTTATTTTAGGCGATGTTAACGCGGCGGCTATGAGTCACCAGGTAACATCCGATCCCGACCTGCATAACGTACCGGTAATTGTTCTTTCCGACCTGCCGGGAATAGACCAACTAGCAGCGAGGATAGGCATCTTCGCGGTGATCAGGAAACCGATGCGAATGGCTGAACTGGTGGAAAGTATTATAGCAGCATTGAAGGAACAACAGCGTTCCGCCTGATTAATTTAGATACAAATACTGTTTGTCGGCATCAAGCTGCTCTTAAAAAGAGCAAATCATAATGGCGCACGATGCAGTTCATATATTTATCCGCCTGCGGCTACCGCAACAACACCAGTAGCCTATCCATCAATGGCGGTTGGCAGCATAACCACCTTTTCATTCTTCCAATAAGTGGGAACCTCTGGCACATACTGTAGAGGTCCTTGTTGATAAATGTACCCAAACACATAGATATCATCACCAACGGCAACCATACCCGTTGGCTGTATGGTTACACTACGATTAGGAATTGATATTTACAGAAAGGCTGACGAAAGCATTGTTCATCCAATATGCGCCGGCGGCTCCTCCCGCATCTGTCCTGATCGCCTTAACATTTCCCGCCCATATCTTCTCCCATTCTTCTCTCACGGTTAGCTTCGCTTTATCTAATTATTTTTAAATGATTTGTTTCCCCCGCCGGTCATCATAACGACTAATCCTGAAATCAACACTATTAATCCTCACTTTAAAAAATTGAAAGATGAAAAAAACGATCAAATTAGGCGGCAGTGCCCTGTTAACAGGATTATTTATACTGACATTCAGCTGCACCAAAGAAACAGGCCAGGTCACCAAACCCCTTGCCGCTACCCAAACCGTTATCAAACTCAATGGCGTACAAGAAACCATTGATTCACTCGTGGTAAAACCAAGAATGGTCGATTCAAAGATTGCAGCCATTGACCTATTTTATTACCTGGGCCATAGTATGGGCAGCGGCGCGGTTTCTCTGTTGCTCGCCCCCTCCAGTCCGGCCTATGCTGCCGGGAGCAAACTTGACCTGGCAAGCGGCGATGTGGAACTCTATTATTTAAGTGACAGCGGAAACGCTTTTGACGATAACCCAATAGCGTTCCCCAGTGTCAATACTCCCCCCGCAGGCACAGTTACCATTACCAAAAATGACCTGAGCGCCAGGAAAATTGAAGGCACGATAAATGGCTGCGTACTACCGCTCGTTGAGGGATCGGGAAACACACCGGTGACCATAGACGGAAGTTTTGTGATAGCCTATTGATTACTTTCCGGCCCTTCAGCATATTTCATGCGCATCAACCAAAAAGCGTCGCTTGATGAAAGTGCCGCTTTTTTTTGGGGATAAAAAATCTATTGTCGCAATTTAGCCTCCATGCTCATCGTCGTATGCGGCACTGCGCGCAACCTTTCCGCCGGGATCAGCTTGCCTGTCCCGCGGCATATCCCATAGGTTTTGTTTTGTATCCGCAGCAGCGCCGCCTCCAACTGCTCGATGAATTTTTTTTGACGGGCCGCCAGCTGATTGGTTTGCTCTTTTTCATAGGTGGCCGAGCCGTCTTCCAGTGTCTTGCCGGCAATAGCCGCGTCATCACCATTACTGTTCGCTGAACTCAGCGAACCCGCCAACTCGTTCAGTTCCTCACGTGCCACCCGGATCTTTTCTTCGATCAATTTTCTGAACGCGTCGAGTTCTATATCATTATATTTGGTCTTGGTTTGTTCTGTCTGCATGCGCACAGTAACAACAAAACCAGTAAAAGGTTTTACTACACTAATACTTTAAGATAAAATCCTGCCCATGAAAAAAATTTTCATCTGCTGCCTTATGATCGCCCTTGCCCGCTTTAGCAATGCGCAACAACCCATACACTGCCTGATCAAAACTTCGCTCGGGGACATTACCATTGCGCTCTACCCTGCTAAGGCACCTGCTACCGTAGCCAACTTCCTGCGATATGCCGATAAAGGGCTTTATCATAACAGCAGCTTTTTCCGCGTGTGTACCCCAGCTAATGAAGCCACCCGTAAAGTAAAGATCCAGGTGATACAGGGCGGGAATGTGCCCGACAGCCTGTTACTCGACAGTATAAAGATCGAAACCACAAAGCTGACCGGGCTGCGGCACCGGAACGGCACCTTGTCTATGGCCAGAAACGGCCCGAACTCTGCCACCAGTGAATTTTTTATTTGTATAGGCGACCAGCCGGCTTTAGACTTTGGCGGTGCCAGGAACCCCGACGGACAGGGCTTCGCGGCATTTGGTAGGGTAACGGCAGGAATGACGGTGGTGAAAAGTATACAGGCCCAAAAGGATACCACGCAATACCTGGTTCAGCCGGTGAAGATCTACGGGATCAGCAGGATAAATTAATTAACATACTACTAACCGAAATCATCATTTTCACTATCGCCCTGGCTTTTCATCATGAATATTTACCGTAAGTACCTTGCCTTTCATCTTCGCCCCGTCAAGCGCGCTCACTACAGCTGCTGCACCGGCCTGGCTGGCCATTTCTATAAAGGCATAACCCTTGCACACCCGGGTCTTTTTGTCACGAACGATCTTCATCGTACTGATATCCCCGTACGGTGCCAGCAATTGCGCCAGTTCCATTTCCCCTATGTCCAACGGAAAGCCGCTGATAAACAGTTTGATCATTTCAAATCATTAAATTCCCTAAACGTAATTACCCTGTTTCTTATTGTAAAGTCTCTGTGACGACCACAAATCACACAAACATTTTATCGCCCGGATTGTCGTTCAGCAAGATCATTAAATCCCTTATGGAAACAGCTAACGCCGTTGTATTTAATTGCCCGGAATGCGGACACCTCGTAAAAGAAGAATTGAAGGGCCAGGATGCCCAGGCGCTGCTATATAAAGAAGAAAGCGTGCCCAAAGCCATCGCCGATACCCTTGTCGACAGCGTGGTCTATTGCCCGAATTGTGGTGACCGGTTTAAAGTAGAGATCGATACCCACGCCCATACCGTACCCCTGTTCCTGCGTAAAGACTGATATTTTTTTCATCTTTGGGAAATATGAAAAAAGTTATCCCTGTCTTATTACTATTTACCACCATTGCTGGCCGTTGCCTTGCACAGGAAGAACTACTGGATGTAAAACCTGCGCCCCGGCCCGCCAATATCGCCTCATATACGGGTAAGCAGGATTTCAAATTCGTCCGGCAGCGCATAGCAGTCGTTGACTATGACGCCCGCAATCGCAATGCGAAAGATACCAGTTCCATTATCAATTACGATAGCGCAGGACGATTGGAAAAATACGTGTTATTTGAAAAGGGCAAGCGGTATAGCATCACTACTTATGCCTACCCTGATGGGAAAAATGTGACCCTGGTGTACATGCAGAATCTCTCGCCCCGCTACCTAACCTTCTTCCGGACGCGCTATGACCGGCAGGGCAGAACACTAGCTGTTTATCACGCGGAGATCACTAATAACGACACTACCTCACGCGGGTTGTCAAACTATACCTACAAAGACGGCTTGCTTGTAAAAAGACAGAATTTCTTAAATGGCAAACCCGTTTTTGTACATGACTATATGTATCACGGCGCAGACCTGCAGCAGGCGAAAACACAAAATGCTAACAGCCCGGCCTCCTATACTTATGTTTTTCAATATGATGCCAACCATTTGCTGACGGGCGAAACGGAGTACCATTTTTATCCCAAAGGCATAGATACGCTGCACCCGGCCCATTTCAATTATGCAGGTAAAATGCTGGTCAGCGAAACTTATTCCGGCATCGCCGGCCCCAAAACGCAAACGACGATTACCTACGGCTACGACCCACAAGGCAGAATTAACAGCAGGAATGACCGTAGTGATACCCTGTACCGCAACACAACATTTACTTACACCGGCCCTTACATCTCAGCTGTAAAGATCAGCACCAATACCTGGCGTGCATGGAAATACGGTTCTTTAATGCGCGGTGTATTTACCCTTACGCCCATGCCGGTCAGTTACGAAACCAATTATTTTTATGACGACAAGGGCTACCTGATAAAAACAACCGAAAAACTGAACGGCACCCTGCAATGGTCGGTAACCTACAGCAATACTTATTATTAAACTCTTTGGTTTACCAGCTATAAGTATGGCAAAAAATAAAGACATCCCAAATGAAGTAACAATCTGCCTTGTTCCGGGTCCGGCTATCTTATTGTAATTGAATAAGTACCAACTCCATAAATCAGACCGAAACCAAGTAATGGATATATAGTACTATTGTTTAACCCTGATCCATTCATTGATATGATCAGAAAGCATGTTCAATGTTACCAAACCCTATTCCAATCAGATATCATGAAACTCCTTAAGATCGAACTTCTTACCCAACCGTGCCTCTGTCAGCTTTCGTAGTGTTTAAACTGAATCTCCCCTATCCCATAAGTGGTCATTTGCGCGGGTATACTAATGATCCGTCTACAAAGTCACGATTCTCGTCCCGCCGGTTATTATTATATGATAAATGGACGCTCCTATTGCTTAAACATGTGTAAGTTCAAGATCTTTTTCAATGTGATCAGCAACATTGTCCATGCTGTTACCTTTCAGTAGAATCCAGTAAAAGTATTTATGTATCCATTCTCTTTCAAGGATTTGGTTGATAAACAAAAACAGAAATAACTTTCCAACAAAACATATCAGTAGTACTACCGCCTTCAACAACAGCGCATTACCAATATCTTTGTTATCGAGGTCGAAGATTCCATAAAGCGGCTGCGCAATGGCGTATAACGGCAAAATACAAATAGTACCGATGTAGTAAAAACTTCTTTTAAAACCGTCCGCTTTTTTATAGAAGTATTCAATGGAGATAAACCTGCCAAAAAGTAACATCATACCTACACCATTAAAAATACCACTCATAAGCCGCACCAAATGCGACACAGAGGAAAGTGGCATATTACCTATACCGATAGAAATTCCCAGAAAATTAATCAATAATATTGCACCGGCAAGGGAAAATGGCAACCAGTAATTTATACTTGACGTTCTGTTGTCCCTTGATAGGGTGACGGTAAACAAAACCTGGAACGCCAAGAACAGAAACGCCGCGCTGAATAGGTTAAAGGCATTTTCTACGAATTCTATGATAAGATATCGCATGGCAAACCGATCAATAGGGTCATAATTATAAATCATATCGATAAGGTTATTCCTTTTTTCAAATGACCCATTTCGTTTTTTTATGATGGCAAGTTCTCCCCTTGCTTTTGCAAACGAATCGATCATGAGCACTTTATACTTGTGAGCAAGCGTATCCAATTGTATTCGGTATTGAATATACTTACCAATACTTGCAAAAGCGTTTCGCGCATTTTTCAGCAGTTCCGAACTATCTTTGATCACTGCTATACTATAATTTTTTTTAAACCTAACGTAAGCGGCCTGCGTGTTCGATAGTGGCCGATGTTGGTTGTGTTTTCCAGTGTCAATAGATATGCCGCGAATATTAGTTAATGGAGGGGAACCATAGGAGGTCGCTATTTTATTATCAATATTTTTAAACCTGTTGTAAATTGAATCATATGAATTTCTTTTTATATCTGTGTCTGAGTAATGAAATCTTTTATTTATAGCGCTGACATCAGTATCTTGTTTCTTTTTGTAGACATTAATGATCTTGTTATATTCCGACCCGGCGTCGGTTATTTCACTAGCGTCATTCACAAAATCGCTTATTTCAATCTTGGCTTTGTCTTGTATGTTTAATTTTTGTTGTCTCAGGTCTGTCAGTGAAAGCAGCAAATACATGAATAACAAGACGACCCCAAACCCCTGCAAGGATAACACCAACTGGTTAACCAATTTATTTACCCTTGTAATTTTCCAGTTTACGCTTTCTTCCTTTTCAGAAATCTCCATATCCACTCCCTCACCAGTTTCAAGCTTCAGTAGATGGGGCGTTTCATCCGTTTTCTTTTTCAAGACATATTTTCTCGATAATACCAATATGGCAATTATTAATACACATACATTAAGAAATTCAACAAACGTGAGAAATGAACTTACACTTGCCGAAAACTCTTTAAAGTTAGATGACACTTTCAAATTGGTGATAAAAAGCCATAAAGAACTACCAACGCTCAAAAGCAAGGCCATAGGTTCTTTTATGTCAATGATATAATCCTTGAGAGACTTTGTTTTAGGAGTTTCTACAGGATTAGAATTTTCTGCATTAACCAGTTCTTTATCATCTTCCATTACATACTTGTTTAATCATTTATAAGTGGCTAAACTTCTCTTATATGTGCTAAATATTTTTACACGATTATTTTAGAATCTATTCCGTAATTATTCTTCTTTATGCCGGGAGTTGCTTGGTCTGCGGATTTTCCGGCCCTTTAGATCCAACGTATAGTACAGAACTCACCCCCGCCAGTACAAGCAGCGTACCGCTGAACTCGGGCATAGCCTTATCTGTGACAACATACCAGATAAAATACAAGCCAAGAGCAAGGTTCCACATGACCGTTTGGGTGCGCTGTACACTCATATTTACACCGTCAGATAAGATGTCAAGAATAAAGTTGCGATGCTGTTTGATGGTATTAGGCACAATTGCCGGGGCAACTGGGACTGTCGGAACAACTGGGGCTGCTGGAACAACTGGGGCTGCTGGATCAACTGGGGCAGCTGCGGCAGCCTGCGTCTGCTGCTGGCTCGCCAAATTCTTTTCCAGATTTGTTCTCTTATAATAATCAATAAAACTGGCTGCTCCGGTGGTGGTACTGCTGATACCTAACAGCAGCAACACAGAACTATTCAGCGCATCCGCCTGCCCTGTCAAAAGCCATATATAGCCAAATCCGCCGATGACTATAACGGTCCAAAAAGCCAGCTGTGTTTGGGCGAGGCTGTAAGGTCCATTGATGCGGTTAATGGTATCGGGGTCCCGGATCAACCCGGTGCTGTGGCAAAGCCAGATAAAAAAAAGTATAAAAATTATGTATAAAATACTATAGATAACAAAGAAACTTTCGCTGTAAAAAACTACGGTCACTTTGGTATTCACCGGCTTAACTGTACTTGTTTGCAGCGGAAACATCCCCGACCAACCTAAGGACATATCGAAGGTGATCCGGTTCTTATTCCATTTGGCCAAATGAAACATACTAGCCCATGCAGCTTCCGTACTGGTATCTCTTTTGAAAATAAATGGGATATCGATTGACGAGGGCCAGCATTTGGTGGTGTCATTTAAATATTCCCGACTGACTTCTGTGAAGTACGTTGAACTCATGCCGGTTAAGGGGAATCCATCAGCATAAAGGATCAACTGACTTTTATCTGACGGGCGCGAGAGCAGGAAATCTTTTGGATTACTGATGGTAACAATCACTTCTTTGTCTTCTTTAAGCGTAGTTAGTTTTACCTTGAGATCTCTGGAGGTAATTGTATCTATCCTGAACCTGGTAATTTGCGATATGTGGCAACACGGTACTGTGACTGATTTGGGTGCAGTTTTATTAACAGGTTTTTTAGTAGTAGTATCTGTAAAAACAGTGCACATTGCTGAGGCACTGGGTGGAAATGACATCGATATAATTATGACAATTATCGAAATTGATGTCAGGAGTGGAGATCTTTTCATGTCTATTGTCTTAAAGGGTTTATTTAGGATCTAATCTGTTTTATCGCATAATGATAACTTGCATAGTAAGGTAAACTAATGTGATTGTAACGTTGGCACTGAATCTGATTTGCTATACAGATTTTACACCACCACACAATTCAACAGCTTACAACTGTAGCGTTAATAGTAGCACAACAAGATAAAATGTCAGTTCAATGGTAAAGTGATCAGGTATTAGTTTATTCTTTTTCTGACTTTCGGAAATATATTTGTAATATTTAATATACTCCCATTGGCTGTGTACACTTTACTATTGCTTATCAAAAAATTGTAGCACATACCAACAATAACAATTTACAAAACACTCACTATAAGAATATTAAAGCTAATCTAAAAACATTTTATTAAAAGAAAAAAGGGTGAAAACACCCATTTTTCTCCCTTACCGAAATACTTTTTTGTATAGCAATTGGCAATTAATATTTTATAATATTAATTCATAACTATAAATAATCACAAACACCATGGAGCAACCGGGGATCGTACTCAAGGGAGGAAGCGTAAGCCCATTCCGCAGGGCAAACAAGTAAAAGGACCTGATCATAGACCAAGTCCTGAATATATATTATTATCAAGGTGCGGCCCAATGGCCTTAGTGTTGTACTAAGACCATTTGTTCCCAACCGGGCATTCCCCCAATCTCCACTAAGATTATAAATCACCATCGCTGGTAATAATTATTACACCATAAACGCTGAATGTTGTACGTATAATTGGTGATACGTTTAGTTTATTACATTATACGCGGCACACAATAACATTATTTTTTAAACTTATATACCGAGGTGCTTTGGTAAACACTGCCGGGCTTTAGTACTGTTGAAGGGAACATAGGCTGATTAGGCGAATCAGGAAAATGCTGGGTTTCCATAGCGAATGCAGTACGGAACTCATCTTTATGGCCTCCTTTCATGGTATTCTTAGCCAGCATAAAGTTCCCGCTGTAAAATTGCAGGCCAGGCTGATCGGTAAAAACTTCCATAGTGATTCCGCTTTTATCGCCTATTACGCTGGCTACAGGTGTTTGATTATTGTGTGGGTTTAAAACAAAATTATGGTCGTATCCTTTGCCATTATGCAATTGCACATTATCAATATTTATACGCGATCCGATTGAAACTCCTTTTCGAAAGTCAAATGGCGTTCCTGCTACATTTTCAAGCTTCCCTATAGGGATAAAAGTTGAATCGATAGGTATATAACGATCTGCTTTTATTTGTACTATATGATTTAAAATTGTACCGCTATTTTCTCCGTTTAGATTAAAAAACGCGTGGTTGGTAAGGTTAACAACTGTATTTTTATCTGTAGTAGCCTGGTAATTGATCTTTAATGCGTTGTCATCAGTTAATGTATAAATAACCTTAACCTTCAAATTACCCGGAAAACCCTCTTCCATATCTTTTGATAGATAACTTAACTGAATGGATGAACTATCGGGCTGTACAGCATCCCACATCACATCCTGAAAACCTTTTTTGCCACCGTGCAATGTGTTAGGGCCGTTATTTAAATAAAGCGTATACAATTTTCCATCAAGGGTAAACTTACCTTTGGCTATACGGTTACCGTAACGGCCAATAGTAGCGCCGAAATAAGGTTCGGTTGATTTTTGGTATCCCTCAACTGCTGAAAACCCTTGTACCACATCAATAAGCTTGTTATTTTTATCGGGCACATAAAGACTCACCAGCCTGCCACCAAAATTGGTGACCAGGGCCTTCATACCATTTTTATTTTTAAGTGTATACAGGTGTACCTGTTTCTGATCTATTACGCTATTAAAACCAGCGTTTACGTTTACTGCAGTTGAATCAGTAACAGCAACACTATTATTGGCATGTTTTGGGTCGCATGATGCAAAAATAGCCGTAGCCGCTAATACAAAATACAGTGTTTTTAACTGATTACGTTGATTTTTCATACCAGGATTTATTGTTTATTATTTAGCTTTTTTATCAAATCAACCTCTTCCTGCTTGTACGGCGATCCATCTTTTCTGAATATTTCATGAAACCAAAGTTTAGGTTCGTCGCCATTGGGCATTGGGTTATCCCAGGCATATTTGGTATTTGTTTTACCTTCAACCAAACCCCAGTTTATAGCCCCTACATTTTCTGCTTTTAACATAGGCATAGTATTTTCAATAGTACTGTTTCTTGGCCTGGCCATATATTCAGTACAGATCAATGGGCGGCCATTTACTTTTAATAGCTGCAAAACGCGTTGGTGCCATTCAGGAGTTTCATAATCATGATAAGTTATTACATCAGAATTTGCTACCTGGAAAGCATTCAGCTTTTCATAATCCCATGACCATAATCCGGCGCTTACCGGCTGTTCAGGAGCTGCTGCCCTTGCCCATGCAAATACTTTCGTTAGCAATGGTAACGAAGCTTCCTTTTTGTTGCTGTTACCTGGCTCATTATAAAGATCCCATAATAATATGCGTTTATCATGTCCAAAACGTTTTAATACGTCAGCTACATATTTATGTACTCTTTCAAAATCTGCCGGATTAGTGATTATACCTCCGGGATCCTGCATCCATCCTGAATTGTGGATCCCTGTTTTAGGCTCCGGCTGCTTGCCCGGTTTGGGATCCGGATTCCAGCAATCATCAAAAAACACAAATATGGTTTGAATATGGTGTTTGTTCGCTATTGTAAGATACTGGTCAACGCGGCTTTTAAAACCCTCCGGATCTGCCTGCCAGGCAACGCTATGCAAAAATACCCGCATGGTGTTAAACCCAATACTTTCGGCCCAACCTAATTGCTGATCTATTGTCTTAGGATCAAATGTTGCTGCCTGCCACATTTCCAATTGGTTTACGGCGGTGCTTGGAATAAAATTAGCACCATTGATCCAGGCATGTTGCTTATACCAGGCCTGTGCTTTTGCTGCCGGCCAGGGTTTATTTGTTGAAACTGTTTGTTGGGCATGAACTGCAGGGTTACTCCAAAGGATCAACAGGCACGCGGATAGTAAAAGCTTTAATGCGGATTTCATGTGTTATATTTATTATTTTTTTTAGATGTTTTATATTTAGTAATGATGTACCATCGGGGCATTCTGCATACAATTTATTCGCCTGATGGCACAGGTATATTAGTACCGATAGTAATGGGTGTCATAAAGTTAGGAGTTCCATCTGCGTTCCAGGTAAATTTTTGCATACGTGGGTTCCTGGTATCGCCACACCCCTGCCCTCCAAATGAATTTGCATGATAAACTATCCAGTTTTGGGTGCCATCTTTTGAGATAAAAAACCCGCAATGGCCCGGGCCGAAGGTGCCTCCGGTAGTATTGCTGCTGAAAACCGGCTCTGCAGATTTAGTCCAGTCAGCAGGATTTAACGGATCGCCGCCTGTTTTTAGTGTTAACATCCCCAGGCAGTAATTATCGGTAAAACAACTATTTGCCGAATAAATTAAAAACACCTGCCCATTTTTATTGGTCAGCATCTCCGGCCCCTCATTAATAGCACCACCATTTTCTTCCCAGGTGTATTTAGGTTGTGATATCAGTACCCTGTCACCGTCTATGGTCACCGGGTCTTTCATTTTTGCAATATAGATCTGCTGGTTAAGCGCCTGGTTATACCCTACCCAACCCGACCATACAGCATACAAATTACCGTTGTATTGTAATATGGTAGGGTCAATTGCCCAGCGGTCGGTAGTTGCCTTTAACTGCCCTTTAAATGTCCAGTTAGTAGTTGCCGGAGTTGGGCTGTTCGATTCTAAAACGTATACGCGGTGCGAGGTATCGTTACCACCATCCGCGGCAAAATAGGCATACCACTTGTTTTGTATATAATGTAGTTCGGGTGCCCAAATATCGTGCGAGTAATTGCCGGTGGCAGGCGGTGTCCATATAGTTGTTGCGGTAGCTTGCCCAAGCTGAGACATTTTTGCAGTTTGGTACACCCTTATGTTAGTACCCGACGTGTAGGTAAAATAGTAGTAACTGGAATCCTGCGCTACCCACGGATCTGGCCCGGATGGTAATAATGGGTTGGTAAAATAGCTTGCCGTTGGGGTTGTAGTGCCACCTTTGCCATTGTTGCCGTCCATTGCATCCGACTGACTTTTGCAGCTATTAAACAGCAAAAAAATCATTGCGAAGGTTAAAAGACTTGTGTAGTTTTTCATGGTATATATTTTATTATTTAACTGCAAATACGGGAAGCCGCAACAGATGCAGCTTCCCGAAAAATAGTATATCAATAGCCCGGGTTTTGTTTAAGTTTCGGGTTGATATCAATATCTCTTTGCGGTATTGGGAAGAATTCATTTTTCCCAACCGTAAAGTTTTTAAATCCGGCGTCTCTTGCTGCCAAAGCAGGGCTCAGGTCGCCCCAGCGTGCAAGGTCGCTCCAGCGATGGCCTTCACCTGTCAGTTCAGTGATCCTTTCATGCTTAAGCTGCGCCAGAAACTGCGCCTGGCTCATGCTGGGCATAGCAGATGATAAGGTAGCCAGCCCTGCCCTCACCCTCACCTGGTCAACATATTGATAGGCATCAGCAGTAGCGCCTGTAGCATTTAAACACTCTGCATACATCAGCAACACATCGGCGTAACGTATAAAGCGGTAATTGTTAGGCGAATGGAATATTTCGAAGTTGCCCGGAGCAGCATCCCTGCCATTGTTATAATCTAAAAACTTGGCAAACCATACGTAATTATCGTTAGATACATTTGTTGTACCGTATCTTGATGCAAAGGTTTGTCCATATATCTGTGTGTAGTTTGGCCCTCTTACGTCAGTTGAGTCAAACAAAAACGTAACCGGTAAACGCGGATCCCGGTCGCCACTCACTGTTTTTTCCTTTTCTAACTCACCTACCGGCCATCTCCTGGCTTCGCCATCGGTATAGCCAATTTGAGGTGGAGCAAAAAATGGAGGGATAGATGAACCATAATTCAGGTTATCTTCTGCACCAGTGTTGGTATCGTCATCATGTGTATCATTTGGGTTAAGCGCGTTGCCATATTCAAAAATAGATTCGCTGTTAAATTCTGTAGTTGCCAAAAAATTATCCTGGTAGTTGCTTGTTAATGAATACAAGCCACTTTGTATAACGGCTTGCAAAGGTTTTAACGCTGCCTGGTAATTACGCTGCTGCATATAGGCCTTTGCCAGTAACGCATTAGCGGCACCTTTGGTAGCACGGCCAATATTAGAACCTGTGTAGCTGACAGGTAATGCTGCTGCAGCGCTCATGCAATCTTTTTCAACCTGGGCCCATACATCAGCTTCAGGCGATGTGCTTGGCTTATCTGTAGGTAATGACGGTGTTAAAAGTATCGGCACATTACCAAAAAAGGTTGCTAAGTGAAAATAGAACAAGGCCCTTAAGAAATATGCTTCACCTATGTATTGTGCTTTAAGCGAAGCATCCATATTAATGTTGGGTACATTGGCTAAAACCTGGTTAGCGCGGTTAATACCCATAAAGTTATCGCCCCAAAGGCCGCCTGCTACATCGCCAAAATTATAATCAGTTACTACAAACTGGTCAAAATTATTGATCAGGTCTGAGTTCGGGCTTTTACTCCATCCTTCATCTGCGCGAATAATGGTTGAGAAGAAATACCAGTCGCCCAAACCTTCGCGGTGTAAGGTGCTATAAACTGCGTTAATACCCAGCTGTGCATCGCCGGCAGTTTTCCAGAACTGCGGTGTGGTTAACGCATCAGGATTATTTATGTCTAATGATTTTTTACAGCCGGCTAATCCAAATGCCGCGGCTACAAAAAACAATGCAATTATCTTTTTCATTTTTAATGTCTTTAAAATTAAAATCCACAGTTAATACCCAGTGAGAAGATGCGGCTTGGCGGCCAGTTGCCGTTATCAAAGCCAGGCTGTAAAAGATTCCCCTCTACATCAGGGTCGAGGCCTTTATACTTCGTAACTGTAAGCAGGTTCTGGCCGCTGATGAATACCCTGGCATTATCAATATGCCATTGGCTCAATAATCCTTTTGGCAGTGTATAACCTAATTCAAGGTTACGGATACGTGCATAATTGCCGTTCTCTAACCAGCGTGAACTTTCAAAGGTATTATTGCTGGCTATGCCTGGGTCTGTGGCAAAACCTAAACGCGGATCGCTGGTATTGGTGTTGGTAGGTGTCCATGGGCTAATAGATGAACGGAAGTTGGTATTCTGATAACCGTCCAAAGTACGCCTTACATCATCAAATAAGGTAGCGCCGAATACGCCCACTAACTGAATACCGATGCTAAATTGATGATAAGATGCATTAAACTGCAACCCGGTTTGGAAGCTAGGCATTGATGTACCATCAAAAACACGGTCGTTATTATTAACCTGGCCCTTACCATTCGGATCAGCATAATATTTAATATCGCCTGGTTTGGCAAATGGTTCGATCAAATCTCCGTTAGCCCTTTTGTAGCTGTTAATTTCGGCCTGGTTCTGGAATATACCGATATCTTTTAATACATACCATGAACCAATTGGGTGCCCAACCTGCGCACGGGTGATATCTGCACTTTGCACAATATAATCAGCACCACCCTGGTCGCCTACGCTTAATACACGGTTCCTGATAGTTGTAAAATTGCCAGATATGTTCCATTTAACCTGGTGGTCGTTATTACGGTAGGTAGCCTCAAACTCAATACCTTTGTTGCTTATAGAGCCTGAATTTACATAAGGGGCGTTATTAGCACCCAGGTAAGATGGCAATTGCTCAATAAGCAAGGCATCTTTTGAAACGTTATTGTAAACTGCCGCGGTTATTGATAACCTGTTGTTTAAAATTGTAGCATCGATACCAATGTTGGTTTCGTGCCTGCTTTCCCAATGTACATCAGGGTTATATAATGATGCCTGGTAAGCGCCATTTTCTACAACATCGCCGTTAAACACAGCACGTGGGGCCGTATTTATATAACCAGTATTTGCAAACTGAGGGATTGTATTAACACCTAAAACACCGTATGAAGCATTGATCTTTAAATCATTCACCCAATCAGCCTTGAAAAAACTTTCTTTATTAATGCGCCATGCTGCTGCTACAGAAGGGAAGAAACCTGTACGGTAATTAGCACCAAACCTTGAATCTTCGTCCACACGACCGGTAGCAGTTAATAAATATTTATCGTTGAAACCATAATTAACCCTTCCCAGGTAGCTGATGATCTTGTAATCGGCAAAGCCTACGCCACCGCTTGATGTTGGCGCGCCTGAAGCTGAATTGATGGAAGTTTGATAAGAACCGTCAACCAAAGTAAGGTTGGCACGGCCACCCGTGGTATAGGTATCTTTTTCTCTTTGTTGTGTAAAACCAAATACACCATTCAGGCTGTGTTTGCCAAAGGTTTTATCGAAATTAAGCGTATGTTCCATTAACACATTGGTAAACTGGCCCCTGGTTTCGTTCACAGTACTTGATGCCACCGGCGTACCATACCTGATAGGTGTACCATCAAATATGTTCAAAGTATGATCGAAACTGGTTTCCAAGCCTGCATTAAACTTGTAGAACAACCATGGCGTTAATGCTAATTGGATGTAGCCATTACCCACCAGCTTAGCGTTGTTTGTTTGTTGGCTGGTTACATCGTTAGCTGCAATGATGTTATTTGCGTAGCTGATATCCTGAGGGCCGCCATTGGGATCATTGGTACCATTGGTATAACCTTTTGGGTTAGTAGAAGTTACCCATTGAGGGCTGCTAACCGGAACGGTTGGTAAAGAGTTCGGCAGGTCATAAAATGGGTTTCCTTCAGTTGGCGAATTGGTGTAGGTATTGGTTAACAAGGCATTTTCACCAAAGGTAAGGATCCCTTTTTTTGTCTCCGTATTCACCCTGAAACTGGCCCGGTTAAATGAGTTAGCCAGCAGCACGCTTTGACTGTTATAATAGCTTGCCGATATAAGGTATTTGGAATAATCCGAACCGCCTGATAAGGTAACGTTATAATCCTCATCATTGCCTGAACGCTCGTCTAATTTTTGCCAATCTGTATTAATAGCAGGATTGAAGGTTGCTGAAGCTATACTTGGCGGAACAGGTAAACCAGCATTGGCATACTCCTGACGTTTCAGGTTAGCATAATCCGTGCTATTCATCACATCCCATTGTTTTGGGAGGTTTTGTTTACCATATTTTACTGAAAATGTAATTTTTGGAGGGCCGTTCTTGCCCTTTTTAGTTGTGATGATAATTACGCCGTTAGCTGCACGCGAACCATATATTGCTGCTGCAGATGCATCCTTAAGTACTTGTATTGATTCAATATCATCGTTGTTAATAGTAATATTAGCATCAGATAACATACCATCAATCACGTACAAAGGTGCCGAAGAAAGTAAGCTGCCTATCCCCCTGATCTCGATCTCGGAACCTGCGCCCGGTGCACCGCTGTTACGTACGGTTACACCTGGCGACAAGCCTTGTAAAGATTCGCCCAGCGAACTGGCGGTAACCGCGCTGGCATCTTTTGCGCTAACAACTGCTACGGCACCAGTAAGGTCTTTCTTACGTATGGTTTGGTAACCGATAACAACTACTTCATTCAGCGCTTTTGTATCATCATGTAAGGCTATGTTAATAACATTTTGGTTATTGATAGCCACTTCCTGTGTAACATACCCGGTATAGGAAAACACTAATGTATTATTAGCCGCGGTAGTTATTTTAAAGGCACCATCCAAACCGGTGGCAACAGCCGTTGTGGGGCTGCCTTTTACACTAACTGTAACATTTGGCAGGCTTTGGCCGCCCGCATCGGTAACTTTACCTTTTACTGTAATGTTGCCTTGCGCATAAGCGCCAATACTTAAAAAAAACGACAGGATAAAACACATACAAATAGTGAGTGTCCCGCTTAATGGGTTCAGAACCTTTACGTGCGCTACACGCCGTTTGGTCCAGGCAAAATGCTCAAGTAATTTTTTTTTCATAATTTAATTTAAGATGATCGCCCAAATTGGATGGACGAGTGGTTTATAACGATGGTCAAATATCATCAAGATGAATAAACAAAGGGCTTCGCGTTTGTCTCAATAATTCTTCAATTTGTCTCGATTTTGAATTTGCGGCAAACTGAGGGCGCGCTGAGTTTTAAAGTTGCTGGCCCAAACCATATATTTGTTTACCCAGTTATAACACTTGAAAAAATACTTAATTCTGCTTGCGTTGCTCCTGTTTTTTGATTGCTTATATGCTCAGCATTATGAGTTTACGCATTTTCAAACAGAAAATGGCTTATCCAATAACGCGGTACTGTGTAGCTTACAGGATAAACAGGGCTTTATGTGGTTTGGTACCAAAGATGGCCTTGACAGGTTTGATGGCCATACGTTCAAGATCTTCCGCAATCACCCAAAAGACACTACTACTATAGGTAATAATGTGATACGCTGCTTGTACCTCGATAGCCAGGGCAGCCTGTGGGTTGGAACTGAAGGCGGCTTATTTAAATATGATGCTGTAAAAGAAAACTTCAGCCATATGCAAATGAGCGGCGGAAATGAGATTATGGATGTTACCACTGATAACAAAGGCAACTTATGGTTTATAAGCGGTTTTATCCTGCATGAATATAATTTAACATCAGGATACAAACATGTATTTGCTAATACCAATTTTGGTGTTACTTCATTATGTTTTGTTAACGGCCGTTTGTGGCTCTCCACTACCAATGGCCTTCTTCAACAATACAACGCCACGGCTAATTCATTTAAATCCTATAGTTTATTTGACCATTCTGCCCATACATCGTCATGGTGGGTACAAAAAATTGTGGCCACGGGCCCTAATACTATTGGTGTAGGTACGTCTCACCAGGGCCTGAAAATGTTTAACATCAATACCGGAACGTACCAGGATATTATGAATTATAATGCCGACCATACCGAGATGTTTGTGCGTGATATCATCGTTCGGGAGGGAAAGTACTGGATAGGTACTGAGTCTGGCATTTACATTTATGACCCCGAAAATGGACATACCGATCTGCTCACCAAGAGTTATAATAATCCCTATGCTTTATCCGATAATGCCGTATATACGTTCTGTAAAGACCGGGAAGGAGGAGTTTGGGTGGGTACTTACTTTGGAGGGATGAATTATTATGCCAGGCCATACACACCATTTGAAAAATTCTTCCCCGAAACAGGAGAAAATTCGCTAAGCGGCAATGCGGTACGTGAAATATGCGGGGATAAATATCATAATGTTTGGATCGGCACCGAAGATGCCGGTTTGAACCAATTAACATTTCCCGATGAACATTTTGAGCATTACGGGCCCTCAACCGGATCTTCCAGCATATCTTCATCCAACATACACGGCCTATTGGTCACCGGCGACAAGCTGTTGATTGGAACATTTGAAAACGGAATGTATATTATGGATCTCAAATCAAAAAAGATCACGCAGCATTTTATCCAAAGCAATACGGTACTTATAAAAAGCAATTTTTTTGATTGCATTTATCAAACCAAGGAAGGTGGTATAATTACCGCGACTACCTTTGGCTTATATAATTTTGATTTACAACACCCCCAGTTTACGCTGGAACCTGCCGTTCCGGACAATTTATTTTACACCACCATCCTGGAAGATCGTGAGCAAACAAGATGGATCGGTTCTTTTCATGACGGATTGTATTTTTTTAACCCATTCACCAAAAAGCATGGCGTTTTCACCTATAATGGCAAAGATTCATCAAGCATAAGTGACAACCATATCAATAAACTATTTGAGGACTCGAATAACCAGCTTTGGATAGCTACAGAATACGGCCTGTGCAAACTTAACAGCGCCACGCAAACGTTCAGACGGTATACTACTGCTAATGGCTTGCCCAGCAATATTATTTATGCACTATTGGAAGATGCCCATAAAAACTTATGGATAACCACTTCCAAAGGATTAGTCCGTATGAGTTTGCTTAACGGGCATATCAGCATTTATACCACTGCAAACGGGTTATTGGGCGATCAGTTTAATTACAGTTCGGCCTATAAAGATGACAAAGGCAACATGTACTTCGGTTGTTTAAAGGGGATGATAAAATTTAACCCCGAAAATTTTGTAAAGAACACTTACAGCCCCCCGGTTTACTTAACCAATTTCCAGGTCAATAATGAAGACCTGGAGATTGGCCGCAACCAGTCGCCGTTACATCAATCCATCACCTACACCGATTCAATAGTTTTAAATCATACACAATCTTCATTCAGCATTGATTTTGCAGCGCTGACCTTCACCGCCCCGCAAATGACGGCCTACGCTTATAAAATGGATGGGCTGGATAAAGAGTGGGTTTATTTAAAACGGAATCGCAAAGTATATTTTACCCGGTTAGCCCCCGGTACCTACACTTTCAATGTTAAGGCATCCATACGGAATGGTGAGTGGAGTAAGAATATTACCCATTTAACCATTATTATTGATCCCCCATTTTGGCTTAGCAAAATTGCTTACCTGGTGTACTTGTTTTTGGTACTGATAATCATTTATTTAATTATCCGAAGCTATCATGCACGAACTGAAAAAAGAAACCGCAACAGAATAGAATTACTGGAAAATGAAAAGCAGAGAGAACTGTATAATGCCAAAATAGCTTTTTTTACCCACATAGCACATGAAATACGAACCCCGTTAACCCTTATAAAAGGGCCAATGGAAAAAGTAATTGGATTAAGCGAGGAAATGCCAGTGATGCAAAAGCATTTAAAAACCATGGACAGGAATGTAACCAGGCTATTAAAGCTAACCTCACAGTTACTGGATTTCAGAAAAACAGAAATAAAAGGTTTCTCATTAAATTTTGTGAAGACCGATATCGCTAAAATTGTGACCAATAATTTAATGGTATTTGAAACTTCGGCAGAACAAAGAAAACTTCAATTACAGGTTCGGTTACCAGAAAAACCTTTTAAAGCATATGTAGATACCGAAGCGCTGAATAAAATTTTAAGTAACTTGCTCAATAACGCTTTTAAATATGGCGAAAGCAGGATAGTAGTAATTGTTGAACTTAATACCGATAACACCTTTTGCATACTTGTAAAAAACGACGGACATTTAATAGATGCCGATATGAAAGATAGAATATTTGAACCTTTTTTCAGGATCAGGAAATCTGAGAAAATTTCGGGTACAGGAATCGGCCTTTCGCTGGCCCGGTCGTTGGCAGCATTGCATAAAGGCACTATCGAACTGGTTATAAACGAGGAAACATTAAACATATTCAGGCTCACACTGCCTCTCCGCCAGGAAATTGAATTTGATATCAAATAAAAACTATGCAAAAACCAACGATATTAATAGTAGACGACAATGAAGAGATACTGGAATTTATAGCCGATGACCTTGGCGACGAATACCACATCTTAACGGCGACGGATGGCAGTGAGGCCTTACTGCTCATAAGGGAAGAGTTGATACAACTGGTAGTTAGCGATATCGTAATGTCGGTAATGGATGGGTTTGAATTATGCAGGCAGGTTAAAGCCGATCCTAATTTATGCCATATCCCGGTTATTCTGCTTACGGCTAAAAACACTATCCAATCAAAGATCGACGGCCTGGAACTGGGTGCCGATGCCTATATAGAAAAACCTTTTTCGCCGCAGCATTTAAAGGTGCAGGTAGCCAATTTACTGGCAAACCGAAAAAAGATAAAAGATCATTTTGCCAACGCGCCGCTCATTCATATCAACAGCAGTCCTTATTCTAAAACGGATGAAGTTTTTCTGGAAAAACTAGATGCGCTTATTCATAAAAATATGGCCAATACCAATTTAGATGTAGAGCAACTGGCAGAAGGAATGAACATGAGCCGGCCAACATTCTACCGGAAGATTAGAGCAATATCCGATCTTACACCTAATGAACTTATAAATATTGTACGGTTAAAAAAAGCCGCTGAACTGATAGCACAAAGCACCTACAGGATCTCGGAGGTAGCCGAAATGGTTGGTTTTGTTTCCCAAAGTAATTTCGGCCGGAGTTTTCTAAAGCAATTTGGCATGTCACCATCCGAATATTTCAATGTTAAAAACATTCATGCAGACAACAAAACAAACAGGAATTTATTTATATAAATACAATTTTGTTAAGTATGAAAAAGCCTGCTGTTGATGTTTAATTACAAACTCATGTTTGCTTAGAGGCTATAGCTAATAAATTACATTTTTAATGTATAACAGAAAGCTAAAATAAAAAAGTCCTTCGGCTCATCACGGAAAGGACTTCTAATTAACAATTCAAACTGATATTCATTAAAGTAATGAAGAACTATAAAGAACGAAAGAGCATCGTATATATTAGCACAACGGGATAGCTATTTGTAAGCATCCAGTCCGCTATCTAAATATTTCAAATAATTTTCAGGGTCGAAGTCAGCTCCCTGCGGAGTGATTAACGGTTCTTCGGTATCCGGATTAAGCAGCACGTAAAATGGTTGTGAGTTCGCCTGGAATTTACTGGTTTGCAAATAACTCCATTTTTTGCCTATCGTTGTTATCGATCTGCCTTCGGGGGTTACTGTTTGCTCATTAGCGGCCAACTCTGTTTTATCATCCACATACAATTGCAGCAGTACATAATCCTGAGTTATTTTTTGATACACCTGTTTATCGGGCCACACAGTAGCTTCCATTTTGCGGCAATTAACACATGCATGGCCCGTAAAATCGATCATAAGCGGCTTATGAACCTTTTTTGCATAAACTAAAGCTTCGGCATAATCAAAAAATGGATTAAAACCCTTGGGCTTATCGAATAAATCGGCATACTTATGAGGTTTGTCATCAGCCGGGTTACTAACCTGTGCAGTTGTATTCCCGCCCGGCGAATAAAGGTCGAAGTCCTGGGTTGATTGAGGCGGCAAAAAAGCACTGATCGATTTCAGCGGCGCTCCCCATAAACCCGGCACCATATACATAGTGAACGACAGCACAATAATGGCGAGAAATAACCTTGGGACTGAAATAAACGGCAATGGGCTATCATGCGAAAAGGTAAGCTTGCCTAACAGGTAAAAGCCCATCAACGCGAAGATCACGATCCATAATACCAGGAAAACCTCCCTATCGAACCAATGCCAATGATACGCAAGGTCGACATTTGACAGGAATTTTAATGCCAAAGCCAATTCCAGGAAACCGAGTACAACCTTTACACTATTTAACCAGCCACCTGATTTTGGCAGTGATTTAAGCAAACTCGGGAATAACGCAAATAAAACAAATGGAATAGCCAATGCCAATGCAAAACCCAACATACCAATAGCAGGCCCTAACAAAGCACCGGTGGTAGCGGCCTGTACCAACAACGTACCAATTATGGGCCCGGTACAGCTGAATGAAACCAATGATAAAGTTGCCGCCATAAAGAATAAACCGGCTAAACCACCTTTATCTGAATTCTGATCCATTTTGTTTACCCATGAACTGGGCAGTGTGATCTCGAATGCGCCTAAAAAAGAGGCTGCAAATACTACGATTAACAGGAAAAAGCCAAAATTAAAGATTCCGTTGGTTGATAGATTATTCAGCGCATCCGGGCCAAAAATTATGGTAACCAGCAAGCCCATTATTACATAAATAGCAATAATGCTGATGCCATAAATAGCAGCCTTAAATACAGGACTACCCTTTTTATCACCCGATTTTGTAAAGTAACTTACCGTTAACGGCAGCATTGGAAAAATACAAGGCATCAGCAAAGCAGCAAAACCACCCGCTATCCCTGCCAGGAATATGGCCCATAAGGTTCGCTTTTCCTGCTGTTTAACAACCACTTTGGTCACTTTCTTTTCAACGGGCTTTACAACAGCATTACTGGCTGGTGCTGGTATTGAGTTAGTGCTTGCAGCGGGTGCGTCGCTAAACTGTACACCTGCCGTTGATACTGTATCCTGAGCCCGTAAATGCCCGCATACCAATATTAAGCAACATAGCAGCATAACACTTATGCCATATTTTTTAACTGATCTGTATATATCTATTTTATCCATTACTGCTATTGTTAGGGCAAAGGCATGGCCATGAATACCTTTTGGTAAGCTTTAATTCTCTTGTATTTGTGTTACTTATTTTACAGGAATGCTGAAATCCACATCATCGGGTGGCAGGCATTGGTGGTCGTTACAGGTCATGTATTCAAGCGTGCCTTTTACGGTTGCCTGCCCTGCTTTAAGCTTTATTTTTTGCTGAAAAATAACCTCGTGCTCAAAAAAGCTTACATCCATTTTAAACACTTTTTCGTTACGGGTAATTGGTGTAGGCTCAATTGTTTTGCCAATAAGGGTGTATTCAGCTGATGCGGGGAAAGTGATGGTTGTTTTTACCGGGCCGCCGTCTTTTACAGTTTGTGAATATACATGCCAGCCATCATCAATAGTAGCTTTTATAAAAACAATGGCTTCATTGTTATTTAGTTTTTTTGCACCGTAACTCCAGTGTACGGGCGTAAGTACTTGTGCTTTCGCTGTTACAGCAAATACAAATAGTATTATTGTAGCTGTGATCAATTTTTTCATGTGATGTTAATTTATTTGATTGAGTTTGTTTTATTAAAAAGCACCTTCAGGCAAACGGCATATAGGGTCATAACCTGTAAAAATAATATCGGTAGAAACATAACCTTCCTTTACAGGCTCATCTTTCACCAGGTCAGTACTTAGGTATTTTTTATTGCTGTCGCACAACAGGGTAACAACTACGGCATCGGTGCCCATTTTTTCTTTTAGTTTGATAGCGCCGATCACATTAGCCCCCGATGAGATCCCTACCGCCAGGCCCAACTGCGTTGATAGTTTTTGCGCCATAATGATCGCGTCGCCGTCACCTGCCTGTACCACTTCATCCAGTTTGTCCAGTTTTACAATAGCAGGTATAAATTCGTCTGAGATACCCTGTATCCGGTGGCTGCCTACTTTGTACCCGGTGGTTAGCGTTGGGCTTTCAGCAGGCTCAAGTGGGTGGATCTTAATAGCCGGGTTCATCGCTTTTAAATATTTACCCGTTCCCATTACAGTACCGCCTGTACCCACCCCTGCTACAAATGCATCGGGCTTTTTGTCTACACTTTGTAATTGCGCCCATATCTCGGGGCCGGTGGTCATTTCATGCGCTTCAGCATTATAAATATTTTCAAATTGGCGCGGCAAAAAATACTTGTCTGATAGTTGCTCCAAACGTTCGGCCAAAGCTATACTGCCTTTAAAACCACCTTCGGCTTTACTTACGGTATGAATTTTTGCACCCAGGCTTTTAATAATATCCATACGTTCCTTACTTAACCAATCGGGCATCATAATAATAACCTCGTGGCCCAATGCTTTACCTATGGCTGAAAACGATATACCTGTATTACCGCTTGTTGCTTCAACAATTACGTTTGTAGGTTTTATTTTACACTCCTTGTAAGCACGATATAAAATATATAAGGCCATTCTGTCCTTCACACTGCCTGTTAAATTATAATGCTCGCACTTAACATAAATATTACCTGGCTTACCCTTGTAAGTATATTGTAATTCCAGCATTGGGGTGTTCCCTATCAAATGCCACAGGTGCTTAAATTTATTTTCCAGATCAGTGTTAAGGCACTTCAATACTCCCTTTTCTTCCGCTACCATACTATAATTATTATAGTATAAAAGTCAGCATATCCTATATTTATTACAATACTTTGTTAAAAAACCATAAATTTTATGCTTTATAGTAATAATACTATAACTATTTTCAGTTTTGTTATATCTTTACCCCTATCATTGCATCTTTTTACATCGCGGCACTTTAAAACTATGGCAGACACTAATTTAGACCCAACTGATATTGGCATTTTAAAGCTTTTGCAAAAGGATGCCTCGTTAACCAATAAAGAGATCTCAGCCAAGCTTCATAAGTCCATTGCAACCATTCATGAGCGCGTGCGACGCCTTAATGAACATGGGTATATTAAACGTGTTGTCGCTATTCTCGACCGCAAAAAGATCAATAAAGGCCTGCTGGCATTTAGCCAGGTACAGTTAAATGACCATACGGCAGAAACATTATCGGGCTTTGAAAACGAAGTAGCCAAGTTTCCCGAAGTGATGGAATGTTTCCAAATGACGGGCACTTTTGATTTTATACTGCGCATAGCCACAAGCGACATGGACGCCTATCACGATTTCTACCGGAATAAATTAGCCACCCTGCCCAATATAACCACGGTACAAAGCTTCTTTGTGCTATCTGAAACTAAAAGCGATACTGCTTATCCGCTTTAAAACCTTGTCATTGTTCTATACAATTGAAATTCGGCATTAATTGCCTGCTACAAGTACTGCTTTATTTATAAAATTGAATATGGCTTCAGCTGGTATTGCCAAACAACTCGTCCGGCTAAAACGTGCAATATTGATCCCGTATAAATCACCTTTCAAATCAAACACGGGGCCACCGCAGTTCTCCGGTTTCAGAATAGCATCGTGTGTAAATACAGCGTTAAAACCATCCCTTCTACCGCTTTTGCCACCTGCAAACATTTCTGCCGGATGATTAAAATGCCTTTGAGGCAGTGTATCCAGCATAATACTTTGGGTCAGGCTGCTGTCTCCTCTTTTTATTTGTAGTTTTATCGTATCGCCGGGCCAAAAGCGGCTAAGTTCTTTAGCGTAGTCATCAAAATTCTGCGGAGCATTACCGTTAATGCTTGTTATTTCGTCGCCAATCTTTATTTGGTAAACACTTTTGTTAAGATTAGGGAACACATACGATACTTTTAACGGCGCATTTCTGCCTTTAAATCCAACACCTAAAAACCCCAGGCTCGACATCTTTCTTAACGGAAAAACTGCGCTTCCTGAAATACTGATCGTACCTGTTGTATCCTGCCGGGGCGATACAAGAAACATACCCGCATTTACTACCTTCCGGTTTGCTTCTGTTAGTTGCTTATAACTGATGCCGCCTTTTAAGGCTTCAACAGGCTCTAATAGTACCAGGTCATCTTCTTTATCGCGAGCGATTACTTTGGCTGCTACTTTATGATAATCAGCACAAATTATTTGGGGTTGATCCCCTACCATCGAACTCTTACTGGCAATTAAACTCTCACCAATACCCTGGCGTAGCTTAACATTGCGGAACGAAAACAGTGTGCCATTTATCCTTTGTGTTTTGCCTTGTATATTGCTGACAACAACCAGGCAAGTATTGTTGTATTTTGTAGCTGCTGCGCTAAATCCCTTGTTATTTACCAGACCAGATAATGATATTATATTCGCTGCAAGTGAATCAACCGGAACAACATCTTCCTGATCCGGGTAAGCCGTATAAACTTTAGGGATCTTTAAGGCTGTAGCATATTTTTTATACAGATCAACAGATACATCATAGTTGTCTTCTTCCGGAACTTCAATAGCGCTATGCAAACCAATTACCCGGCCCATATAATCAAACAAAGGGCCGCCGGAATCACCGGGTTCCATTAAACAGGTTGATTTTATAAAACCTCTTTCATTTTTCACGTTGGAGATATACCCAAACCGTAAAATGGGCTTTGACTGTCCAAGACTTTCAGGATAGGCTATACTGATACAGGGCTCGTTTACTTTAAGTGATGCCGAACTACAGGTAACAGCAAAGGGCCATGTACCCGGGCTAATGATCTTTATCATAGCCACATCGGGTATGGTTTTGTCGTTTGCCAGTTCTATTTTACCGAGTCCTGTTGCCAGGCATGTTTTTCCATCAGGGAAACTCACCCTATAAACCACACCCGGTGTGGTAACATGTGCTGCTGTGTAAATATAACCATCTTTACTAACCACCACACCGCTAAATACGCCACCCGCCTGTTGCCGGGCAACGGTATCATACGCGTATAACTGCACACAGGCAGCATATGCTCTTTTATAAGCGATGCCGACAGTCTGCTCCAGCTTATTATTATCTACTTTTTGTGCATAGGTATTACTACCGGTTATTATGCAACCAAGGATTAGTATAAACCCAGAAATATGTTTCTTCATTACAATTTAGCGTTGCTCATTGTAAACTTCAAATTCGGCTATTGAGGGTTGATGATCGGCAGCATCAATGGTTATCCTTGCCTTGGTGCCCTTTACCTTGTCGAAACGATGGATCTTGATCCTGTTAGTGTTATCCCCTTTAAAGATCGGTTTCCACTGCCCATTCTGGTAATATTCAAGGGTATAGCTTTTGATGTTAGGCTTTTCTTCAGCAATTACTATAGCGTTAAAAGATTCTTCTTTCCTGAAATCTATCTCGTACCATGCACCTTTATTAATGGTTGGATTGGATACCCATGAGGAGCCAAAATCGTCATCATTAGCAAAATCCATAATAGCCGAGTCATCACTCCAACTTGAATTTGCAGGCTGATTTTTAGCCAGGTTGTGCGATATGATAGGTGCTTCCATCTGCGGCAGCTGCATTTTGGTGCCATCATTATGCCATAACTCCCCTATCTTTTTTAAGGCAGTTAAAGCATTATCATCCATTAAACCGTCACGGTTTGGTGCCACATTTAATATAAAATTGCAGTTTTCCTTGTTCAACGGGATCAGTGTTTCATTAACCAATTTAACTGGATCCTTTACTGGTGTGGTTGGATGGCTGGTTTCCCAGAACCAGTTTTGCTGCAATGGTAAACAGGCTATAGATGGCAGGCGATTTTCTTTATTGGAGATCCGTTGCCCTGCTCCCATTTCATAGGTTTTAATATCCGAATAGTATAATGCTTCCTGTGGATATTTGGCACCGTTCAAATCCATCAGCAAACAGTTAGGTTGTAAAGATTTTACCAGGCGATAGATCTCCTCAAATGGTACATCATCATATGATATCCGTGACCATGGTGCATCCCAACCATCAATGATCAGCGCCTGTATGGGGCCATAATGGGTAAGCAACTCTGTAAGCTGCGCCTTTACCATTTTAATGTGCTCGGGCGTTATGCAGTTTGGCCTTAGGTGGTGATGGGTATCCAGTATAGAATAATACAGGAATACTTTCAATCCATTCTTGCGGAAAGCATCGGTAAACTCTTTAACTACATCCTTTTTCAGCGGGCTGTGCATTACATTATAATCTGTTGTTTTAGTATCCCAAATACAAAACCCGCTGTGGTGTTTGGTGGTAATACAGCCGTAACTCATGTTAGCAGATTTTGCCGCCTTTGCCCACTGATCACAATTCAGTTTGGTGGGGTTAAACACAGAGGGCGACAGTTCGGGATCGGGCCAGTCCTGGTTAGCATAGGTAGCTATGTTAAAATGGATAAACATTCCAAAACGCAGGTCAACAAAATCCTGTTGTAGTTTTGCTAATGGCTTTGCTGGCGCACTATCTTGTGCTTTTATAAATGATGTAAAAACGCACAGCGTTAAAAAAGTTAAAGCGGTCAGCTTTTTAACTGTATTCATGATTTATTAGTTTCTTATTTAATTTTGATACCCCCACAACGGCGGTTTATCTTCGGCTTTTACTCCCCATTTTTTGTTAGGCGTAGCCCCCATGGTAAATTCCAGATTGCAGCCGTTCATTATATCGTTTTGAGTGATATAAGTTTTGCTGTAAGGCTTACCATTCAGCTTTACCGATTGAATGTAAATATTTGTTTTACCCGTATTTTTAACGCTCATGCTGAATGTTTTACCGTTTGCTAAAGCAATGGATGCGCTTTTTAATACCGGCGAACCGATGGCGTATATACCATTTGCCGGGTTGACCGGGTAAAAGCCCATTGAACTAAAAATATACCAGGCCGACATCTGCCCGCAGTCTTCATTACCTGAGTAACCGGAGAAAGAGTTATTGTACAGTTCATTCAATACTTTTGCTACATAATACTGGGTTTTCCAGGGCTGGCCAGCATAATCATACAGGTAGGCAATATGATGGCTCGGCTCGTTGCCATGCGCATACTGGCCTATAAAGCCCGAAGCATTACCGTTAACATCGCCCGGTTTGTTTTTCAGGGTGAAGAAGGTGTCGAGTTTTGTCGTGAATGCTTTATCGCCACCCATTAGTTTGATCAGATCGGGCACATTTTGCGGTACATACCAACTGTATTGCCAGGCATTTGCTTCTGTATAAGGGCTGCCGCCGTTGCCTCCATAACTCAGCGGATCGAACGGAGTAAGCCAATTTCCATCTTTATTTTTCGCCCGGAATAAACCTGTTTTTTGATCGTACAGGTTTTTATAGAATGCGGACCTTTTCATGAAATGTTCGTAATCGGCAGTTTTACCCAGCTTTTTGGCCAGTTGGGCTACGCACCAATCATCGTAAGCCATCTCAACAGTGATGGATACCGATTGCGATTCAACATCCTCCGGAATATAACCATACTTTTCCCATGCTGTAAATGGTGAACCGGGATGATCTGTAGTGGATGATGCTTTTACTGCTTCATAAGCCTTTTCTGCATCGATACCCGGAATGCCTTTTAATATGGCGTCCGTTATAACCGGGATAGCGTGGTTACCGATCATACAGTAATTCTCATCGCCCCATAGTTGCCATATAGGTAAATAACCATAAGTTTCGTACTGCCTGATCATGGTATTGATAAAGCCTGCCGTTTTTTCTGGCTGGATCAATGTGTATAATGGATGCGCTGCCCGGTACGTATCCCATAACGAGAAAGTGGAGTACTGTACCTTATCGGGCGCGTTTCGGATGGTCATATCCGTAGCCTGGTAATCGCCGTTCACATCGGCTATATTGTTGGGCTGGGTAAAGGCGTGGTACAGGCCAGTATAAAATATTTCTTTTTGCTCCTCTGTACCTTCTATTTTTATCTTGCTGAGTTCTTTTTCCCACTCATCAGCACTTTGTTTACTGATCTGGTCGAAATCCCACCCTGGTATTTCCGCAGCTATGTTCATACGGGCATTTTCAATACTTACCGGCGACAAGGCTACTTTTACCAGTACCTGTTCATGATCTGTAGTACTAAAATTTAAAGCCGCTTTTAACGATGTACCATTCAGCAAAGTAGTTGCATGTGGTTTCTGGTTACCGTTGGCCATTACAACACTATCAAACGGTTTAGAAAATTCAGCGTGGAAATACACCTTCCGCAACCTGGCCCAGCCGGTAATAATTCGGTAGCCTTCAATGGTATGGTCGTTTATTACTTTTATCTCTTCTCCAATTATTTTGCACTCCCAGTAACCGCGTTTTTTATCCAGTGAATGATCCATATCAATTACGATATGTGATTGTGTATTTGCCGGAAACGTATAACGATGCATACCAGTATGGGCTGCCGAAGTCAATTCAGCATTGATATCATAGTCTTGCAGCATTACCTGGTAATAACCAGGCCGGGCAGTTTCCTGCGCATGTGAATATGCCGAACGGTATCCACTGCGGCTAACTTTAGCATTCCCCGGGTTAAGTTTTACTTCTCCTGTTGTGGGCATTAATAAAACGTCAAACAGGTCAGCTACGCCGGTACCGCTTAAATGGGTATGACTGAACCCTACAATGGTTTTATCGTTATGGTCATAGCCCGATGCCGGATCATCCGGTGCATCCCGGGTATCCGGGCTTAACTGCACAAAGGCAAACGGCCTGGTTGGCCCGGGGAAATTGCTGCCTGAAAGGCTGTTAGTATCCACCGCACCTGTGCCGATAAAAGGTTTTACATAGTTAACCAATTTAACTGGCTGTACGTTTTGGGCAATTGTACCCTGCCCCAAAAGAAGTAAAAGAATTACAAGTAACTGTTTCATTTATAATATACCTATCAATTTTTAAAAAGTTCCGCCAATTTTGCATTCAGGGGCGCACCCTGTATGTTGGTATTGGCAATGATCTTACCATCGCGGCCGATCAGGAAAAAGGATGGAACACCTCCTATTCCGTAGGATTGTACTGCAGGGCTACGGTAACCTTTCAGATCGGAAACCTGCAACCAGGTTAGCCCGTCATCATTAATGGCCTTCAACCAGCTTTTTTTATCCGTGTCCAATGATACGGAAATGATCTCAAATCCTTTGTCTTTGTAAAGTTGATATTGTGTTTTAAGATTAGGGCTTTCGGCACGGCAAGGTTCGCACCAGCTCGCCCAAAAATCTATCAATACAATTTTGCCTTTCAAATCTGCCAGCGATATGGGTTTGCCCTCAGCATTATTCAGCGTAAACACCGGGGCGGCGTCACCAACACCTATTGACTTTGCCGCCTGTATGCGTTTAGCAAGGTCCTTACCCGGGCCAGTCACACGCCATTTTTCATCAATCGTGTTATAGATCGGTTCAACCTGGGCTACATCCAACTTGGATCCGGCTGATTCTGTTAAAGCTACTACAGCAAAAAATGAATGTGGATTATCCTTTGCAAATTGTATTTGTGCTGCTGTGCGGTCCTTTATTTTTTTACGGAACCATACATCAATCGCTTTAACAAAGGCAGTATCTTTTTGCTGCGCAGGCGTGCCGCTGCTAAACCGGCCATTGGCTATCCTGTCTATCTCCATAATGGAACCTCCAATTGTTTTATTATAAGCTTGCTGCTCATCATAAACTTTTGAGCCTGTAACTGTCGCATTGATCAATGAATCATTTGAGGTGATAGTCATATGTTCGGCCCCAAAATAAATGTATATATTATCATTGCCTTTGAAAACAGACATTTGTTTGCCTTCGCCGGTATGGTCTATTGATAGCCTTGCCGTTGAAATATCATCGGCATGCCCTGAGAAACTAAAAGTACCGTTTACTAACGTAACAGAATCTGTATGGCCCGGGCCATTGTTGGTATAATCCAGGTGGATTTTTACCGGCGCATTCAGGTTACCGATTTTACCTGTAATGGTAAAATTATTTTGTGCCGATGCGAAAAACGGCACTAATGCCGAAAGTAATATTAGCTTGATTTTCATCTTTTGTTATTTAATATTGTTAAATTTTAGTTATGTAAATTATGCCGTAATACATAATAATTTAGGGGGATATCAAGATTTATGGCCCTGATCCCCCCTAACTATTCAGGTTTAGGTTAATAAGGATATTTCACACCGGGATAATCAATCTGCGCTTGTTTAAGCTGTGCTTCGGCTGTCGTATCCCAAGCTTGCCCGAAAGCAATTTTAGCCTGAGCAGTTAGGTTTGCCCCCGCTGCCCCACTGTAGAAATGCACAAACTCACCCAAGTTCAAGTTGGCAGATCTGTTATGATCTATGTTATCAGATTGCTCTTTAAAATATTTGGCTAACAATGCACCCTTACCATATTTGGTATAAATGGGATAAAACCAATCGTGAAAAAAATCAACACCAGGATAGTTTTCATTTTGGGTAGCACTATCGTCATCGGTTGATGTCCATTGTGCATTAGCCAGTTGGTTAAAAACAGATGCGGCTTCATCCTGCCTGCCGATATTCATCAATACATCATAAATAAATATTTCTGCAAATTTACTGTCGCCCCAAATGCCTGCATTAAGGTCATGGGTCATCCCGTAGGAAGAACTGGCTACAATATGTCCTATCTCGTGCAAAGGGATCCTGATCGCATCCCCGGTAGGGCTTCCCCATGTATAATTACTGAGCCCGCAATCAATGGTGTTCCGGTAGTCGTGGCTTGGGTCATAATACGGAGCAGGGTGACCGCCGCCATATGTAGCTTCATCTGCATCCGCATCAGGTGGAATGCCATGCATAACAAAGTATAACCTGGTTGAATCGCCGTACGGGCCATATGTTTTCTTTACGTATTTCCATGCATTACCTATCTGCGCCTGATCCCACTGAATATAAGGATCCATGCCATCATCATGATAAACGGCAATCTGGTTATCATAATAAGTAACTGATAACAACTTTGTGTGTGCAAACCAGTGTTCCTGCCACGTTGCCGGAGGCTGGCCAACAATAGTATCTTTTGCAACACCGGGCTTCACGCCTTTTTTACTACATGAAACAAATGCCCCCAGCATCAGCAATACGGGTATAAGTTTAAGGTTTCTGATCAGTTTCATAATTTTAATAATTTTTAAGTATTTATATTAATTTTTTGAGTCATCATATTAAATTTCAGGCAAGTGAATAGCCAGGGGAGCCAACTGGCGGCTCCCCGACTAATCAAACTAACTATAAACAAATTTTAGCCTTTACTGGCTAACCATATCAACCGGTGTACCTGGTATACCGGTTATGGTTTGGGCTGTAATTATACTGCCGGTTGCACCTACACTAACATCAAGAAAGTATATACTGCCATCTACACCTACAGTTAATGTATTGCCATCGCCGCTTAACTGGAGCATGGTAATCTTTGATTCTCCAACATCAGCGGTTAATTGCGTTATTTTCTGATTGATAGGGTTGTAGCTGTATACCTTATTATTCGAACTAAAATAAAACTCATCAACCTGTGATTTTTGCCACTTAGTATCCGGCTGTACCAGCGAAGCCCCGGCAAACACACGTTTATAAATTGGAAGCAAAGTACGGATACTGTAATCATCCATAGTTAATGTAAACGAATACTCGTAAATAGTTCCCTGATCGCTCTCCAAAAACGCGTAAGATGTGCCTGATTCTGCCTGCATAAACAGCAGGTTATGCAGCCCTGTTGCGGTTGGGTCAAATGCGCTGCCGTTTACCTGGTAATCGCTGCCATTATAGTCTCCGGCACCATCAAATGATATAAATGCACCTGCTTTTGGATCGAAGCCAAAGAAAAAATTAGATGTTTGGGTAAAAAACGGCGACATGGTATAATTACCCGGCTGCGGGTTACCATATTTCCCGTAATCGGGAGCAAAAGGAGCAGTGGTTGTTATTCCAAGATAAAGTTTGTTATTAATTACACCGTTGGCGGTAGCTATATAACTCCTTGGGTCTACCTGCAGATTATTTATTGTTATTACTGCCGGCGGGCTCAAAAACTGCTGCGTAAAATCGCTTACCTTCATCATGGTGCTCGCATCAATCATCACACTACTTTTGGTTGGGTCGTTGCACATTATCCAGTATTGCTGCACGCCGGTACTGCCAGTATACGCTGGAAATGGTTTTGCATATAATTGAACAGGTTTTGCCGGTAAAGTTTCGCCATTCAAAGTAGCGTACAAATCGCTGAGTACGGTTTTAGCAGAATTTGGCTTTACGAAAGAAAGTTTGGTAACACCATTCTGAACGCTCAGCACCGTTCTGCCAGTTGAGAATTGGGTTATACCATTAATTTTAAAAGTATAAAAGTATTTAACGCCAGTTGCTTTAACCGTTATGGTTAATTTGGCATTACGCACTGCAGGCGCAAGGTTGTAAACAATGGCCAGCGGGAAACCTGTATAAGTTTCACTGGTTAATTGTTCGGGGATATCAATTTCCCAGGTGTAGGTCAGATCCTTTAACGGGTCGCCACCTGTAAAAACAACATAAGGCTTAATTATTAAGCTATCCCCTTCAATAGCGGGAAAAGTTTGATCCTGTACCCCGATGGCATCAGCCACCGGAAGGGTTTTGTAGGTGTAGTTACCTAAATCTTTTTTACACCCATAAACAGAGATGATAAAAAGCAGAAATATAAATATTTTGTTGATTTTCATGATTTCAATTTTACAGATGAATTAGTTTGTTGTAACCTGGTTACCATTTTCGTCAATAAAAAGATACTTGTTTACCGATGGAAAATATTGCAGGTGAAACTTCTTAGCGGGATCACTCGTGCTGTAAAAGTCATAATCACCGGTGCCATCATTGCGCGGCGTTAATACATAACCCTTGGTAGGGTTTTGACTTACCCAGGTAAATGGATCGATTAAAAAATTATCGAAATTACTGATGAAATATAAAGCCGCGGGTATGATTTCATAAGCTGTTGGATTTCCTGTTACCATTCCCAGGTCAATAGTACCCGATGAAATTAAGAACAACTGATGCTTTGTTCGGCTATAGTCGCCTAATTCGCCTTGCCAATCAGGCCACCAGGCCGGTTCTTCTAACCTATTGGAGAATAAGATCTTTTTGGTACGGATAGATTCATTAAACAAGGTGGCAAAATCTGTCCCGCCTGAAACACGTACAGTTAGTACAACCGATTTGTTGACCAATGCCGTATCCGTGCCTTTAATAATTACAGGGATATGCACCACTCCCGAATCAGCGGGCATGGTATAAGATGATTTTAGCGGCTCATAATCAACCGTAGCTATAGCCGTAGTAGAATCTGGCACTACCGACATTTGAAAATGGCGGTCATGATTCACCCTGTTACCACTAATTATAACAGGCACCCATATAGTATCCTGCGCCTGGCTTACATGCAGGGCAAATGAATAACTAAGGGTATCTTTTATGGCATAATCCAGGTAAACATTGTCCTGAGAATTATAGAGTAATTCTTTATCTTTTTTACAACCGAACATGGCCGAGCAAAAAAGAAGAATAAAAAATATGTTTCTTTTCATGGTCTTATTATTAATTGTTCCGGTATTCTAACTCGTTAATCGGTAGCGGGAAAACATATATCTGATCGGATGCCGGCTTGCTGTACGTATCTGATACAGGCACGGCAAGGTTTAGCCTTTTATACATATAAAAGATCTGGCTTTCTCCATAAAATTCCTTCCTGGCATCCTTAATCAGCAGGTTAATAAATGTTGCTTTATCTGCAACGCTATCTACTGTGCTACCTATACCCCGCTTAGCCCTTAGTGTATTATAATAAAAAAGCGCGTGTACCGGATCAGTATCATAAACCGCTTCTGCAGCTATATAATACATTTCGCTGTAGCGCATAGCCGGGGCTGTTAATGGGTACAGGTTAACTACCGGTGTAGTATTTTCAATATATTTTTGTAAAACGGCACGCTGTAGTGAATTACCACCTGATGTGGAAGCAGTTGCAACAAACCATTGTTTATACCGCCAATCGTCGGCACCGTCCTGTGCTGTTTCATAAATATCATTTATCTGGTCAGTAGTAGCACTGTATATTGGTGGGGTCGCAATAAATAAGGCAGTTAATTCTGCATTTATAGCTGTATTGTCAATATACCAGCCTGTAATAATTTCCTGGTAAAATATGCGGTCCTTCGCAGTAATATCTTTTGAAAAGAAAACATCCTCGCTTGTCCATGGGAATTTACTGGCATCAATAACAATACGCGCGCTGTTATAGGCATCTATATTATCGCCTTTGTATAAGTACACACGTGCAAGTTCGCCGCAAGCGGTGTAATAATTCATGCGGTTACGCCTGTTCTGGTAAAACAGATCGGTGTTTGAAGTTTCATTACCAGTAGTACCCGGATAACCAATTGAATAAGATGATGAAACAATAGGATCGGAAGCATGCAGTAAAGGAGCCGCTTGTTTAAGATCACTGATACAGCTATCAAGCGCTACCGAAACCGTAGAGAAAGGCGTACTCTTAACGCTGACCACTGTTACATACGGGATACCCTTTGCATTAGGATTGCTTTTGTATGATGGTGCGAACATGCGCAGCAGATCAAAATGAATATAAGCCCTTAACGTTAAAGCCTCGCCCTTTATCAGCTGGTAATCGTTGCCTGTGAACAAGTTCTTCTTACTATCAATTGCAGCCAATATATAATTGCAATTAGCGATAGCACGGTAACCTGTATTCCATATGTCGGTAGTGGTGGCTACAAATGATGGTTGGGTAAAATCAAAATTAGCGATAGCCTGTGAAGTAATATCTGATGGAAACTGGTAATTTTGAGCCAAAATGTCAAGATTACCAAAAGTTAAGTTGCCGCCATACAGGTCTGTTGATGCGCAAAGTGTATAAACACCATTTAACGCTTCCCTGAAGCCTTCGGCTGAACTAAATAGCTGTGTTTCATCAACTTCAGACTGGGGCTTTACATCAAGATACTTTTTGCATGATGATAAAGCCATCAGCCCCACAATTATTAATATATATTTCTTCATTTTTTTATTTATTAAAAAGTGGCCAATAAACTACATGTTAAGCTGCGCGCATAAGGCGAATCAATCCCGCGTTCCTGCTGAATGCTTGAGGCCGTGAAAATGTCATTAGCAGTTAGGGTAAACCTTAATGTTTGCATACCCAGTTTTTTCGCAAGCTTTTTCGCTAACTCGTAAGATACGTTGATCGATTCCAGATCGATCTCATTATCCTTTTGCACAAAGCGCGATGTAGGGTAAGTAATGCCCAGGTCCTGTATGTTTTTGTAAAGGGTAACATCGCCTGGTTTCTCCCAGCGATCGGCCAAAGCGCGGGCATCCACATTATAACGCGGGTCAGCGTCTTCAACCCTATCAACCAGTGTTTGGTTGTAATAATCGCCTCCAAACCTATAATGAAACAGGAAGCCGAAATAAAAGCGCTTGTAAGTGATATTACTACCGAAAGTACCTTCGCCTTTTGCTTCCTGGTCGCCTATTGGCTGCTGGTCGTTAACATCATAAGTAAATGTTAGTGTACCGTTCTTTTTTACAAAGATCTCCTTGCCTGTTTCCGGGTCAATACCTTCTGATTTCACTCCATAAATGGTGTAAATAGATTGCCCTTCGGCATAATGAAGCAGGGGTGCAGATTGTGTAGTATTTAAACTGCTGGTTTGATAAGCATCAACACTTGCATTATATGCCTTTAATGCATCGGCAATATGGGTAACCGCATTTTTATTGTGCGCAAAATTTGCTACAACGTTAACGTTCCAGTTTGAGTTTTTAAAAGCATTATAAGTTAAGTATACCTCCTCGCCCACATCCTTCATGTCGCCAAGATTGGCTTCATAGGTGTTGTAGCCGGTTGATGGCACAGTGTTAATTGCTGTAAGTTCGCCTTTGGTAAGTTTGTAATAATAATGGGGGTTAATAACCAGTTTATCGTTAAATAATCCTAACTCAAGGGCAAGATCATAGTTGGTTGTACGCTGCCATTGCAAGTCGGGGTTTCCGTAGCCATCAACCGTTGCACCTACACCTGTTGAATACCAGTTAGAGGTTTGATAAGTGTAAATTGTTTTTGCCTGGTTAGGCGGAAAATCTACCGATCCGGTTAAGCCTGTAGTTGCTGTTAGTTTAAATCTTGAAATAGCCGGGAAGTTTTCTTTCATAAAATCTTCCTTGTGCATGTTCCAGCCTATACCTGTTGACCAGGCCGGTGCGAAACGTTTGTTATCGCCATAAACTGAAGATCCGTTAAGATTGAAAGTAGCGTCCAGCAAATATTTATTTTTGTACGAATAATTACCGGTTATGAAATTACTGATAGACCGTGTTGTAGACACATCGCCAGTGGGGGCCGTATTTAGTTCATAAGTTCTGGCAAAAGCTATATTGGTAAATGTGGCGTTTGAAAAACCCTGTGCTTCAAAAGATTTATAATCTTCGGTATAGTTGGTTACTTCGCTGGCCAGCGCAAGGTTCACAGAGTGATCGCCTATTTGCTTATAATAGTTTAATTGCACCCGCCCGTCATACTGAATAATGTTATCATTAGCATAAGTGTAGCTTCCGCGGTTTTGGATCTGATCGGCAGGGCCATAATAGAACTGATCGCTCGTTGGCGAAATAAACACATCTGATGTGCCTTTGTGATCGGTAAGGCTTACCTGACCCTGTAAGCGCAATGCCGGGGTAATGTGCCAATCCAATGAAAGATTATCCAAAAGTTCCAGGTAGGCCGATTTACTGAAATTACCAACATGAGCCTCATACAAAGGGTTCAATACATTTTCATATACATATTGAGCACTACCATCTTGATGTGTATCAATTTGCCAGTTGGCTAACTCCCTTAGTGAATTACCATTTGCATCAGTTAAAGGGTAATAAGGGTTCATGGCCACATAACTGGCGAAACTGCCATAGGGCGAGTTTGTACTTTGCTCTTGCGTGATCTGCAGATCATTCCTGAATAAAAGGTTTTTGTTAGGATTGTAATAAAAGGTCATACCACCGCTGTAATCATTACGGGCAGCGCCTTTCATTACACCTGGATTAGTTTGAAAACGGCCGTAAACATCATAACGAAAAGTGCTATCACCGCCTTGCGCATCTAAAGTTTGGCGCAGGCCATACGCATTTTGCAGGGGCTGCGATAACCAATAGGTGTTTACACCGCTCACTACATTTTTTAATATCTGGTTATATTGAATATCGAGGTCATCCTGGCTGGTGGTAGTATTAATACCAGTGGTATATAAACCGGCCAGTTTTTCATATTGCAATTTTTGAGCAGCATTTAACACATGGTATGATGAAAGATCGGGCGCGCTGATAGTAAAATCATTAGTATAGGTAAGCTGTAATTTACCCGGCTTTGGCGCTTTGGTGGTAACAACAATAACACCATTTGCCGCCCTTGAACCATAAACCGCAGTAGCGGCAGCATCCTTTAAAATAGTTACGCTGGCTATTCGGTTTATATCAAGATCCACTATTTGTTCCAGCGATGAAGGGAACCCATCCAGAATAAATGCTGGCATGTTATATGAACTTGACAGGTTATTACGATCTACAATTGACCCATCAACTGACGGCAGAGAGGTTGAACCCCGTACCGTAATTTTTGGCAGCGCGTTGGGATCTGATCCGGTAAGGTTATTATCACCAATACGAAAAGACGGATCAAAAGAGGCTATGGCCTTTATTACATCCACCGGGTTATTCTTTTTAAGGTCCTCACCTGAAATGGTTACTGCGCTACCTGTGTAGTTAGATTTTTTTATAGTTTGATAACCGGTAACAACCATTTCACTCATGGCGTTAACCAGCATTTCCAATTTTATGGTAAGCGGTTTTGAGTTATTTAGTTTAACCTCTTTTGGTTTATAACCAATAAAAGTAAATACCACTACATCTCCGGGCTGAACATTCACCAGGAACTCGCCTTTGGTATTGGTGGTGCCTATAACTACGGTTTTGTCGGTTTTTAAATAAATATTCACCCCGGCCATAGGTGCCTGTGTTTTATCATCTATTACCGTACCTTTTGCCTCAATTATTGTTTTATCACTCATATTATCGGGCACGGGCACATCCGTTTTGGTTTCGGGTGCTATTTGCCGTATAACAATGGTTTTATTAATTATTGTATAGTTAAGCCTGAGCCCCTTTAAACAATAATCGAGCGCGTCTTTAAGCGATACATTCTTTAAATCTACATTAAGGGTTTGCTTTGTTGTATTTACTTTCTCGGTATAAAAGAAAGTGTACCCGGTTTGGCTCTTAATGTCTTTAAAAATAGTTTCCAGGCTGACGTTATGCCTGGTGATAGAAATACTCTGTGAGTAGCTGGCTGCAGATAAGTGCAATGTGCCAATTAAAATCAGGATAGCGGTGAATTTCATCACTATAAGGAATTTGTACTTTACCGGCCCAATACTGCATAGAGGGTTGTAAAGAAATTTTAATTTCATATTTTTGAAGAAGATAGGGTTAATAAATAACGGCAGAGCGTCATAAACTACTGCTGTTGACCTTTTTTAGAAGCTGGAAGTGGTGAGACACTTTCGGCTTTTTTTGATCGGGGGGAAGTTTAACTTATTGTAGTTTTATTTTCATTCAGTTGGGTTTGAGTATGAATAATTCAATTAATTAGTTAGTTTATCTTTCATTTGGCCGAAACCGTAACAATTTTTCCTTCTACCTCAAAATGAACGTTGTTTAATTCGAGTATCTTAAACACATCCGAGAGATTGCTCGACCGGGATATCTCCCCAATAAATTTTTCATTGGGTAAATTATCCGCATATACAATTTTAACATCATACCACCTGGCAACCTGCCTCATGATCGACTTTAGATCATCATTCTGAAAAGAAAACAATCCGTCTTTCCAGGCTGTTTCTTTATCTACATCTACTGTATGTTTTGAAACTTCACCCTCACCTACCCTGTTTACCACAGCTTGCTGCCCCGGTATTATTGCTATGGATGCAGAACCTGATGAAACCTTTACAGCGCCTTCAAGCAATGTGGTTTTTATTGAAGTCTCATCCTGATAGGAATTAATATTAAAGTGAGTACCTAATACCTCAACCGTTTGATTGGCCGATTTAACCCTAAATGGCATTTTTTTATTTTTTGCCACCTCAAAATATGCCTCTCCGGTAAGCTGTACCAAACGCTCTGTACCATGAAAAGCAGCCGGATAGGTTAAAGACGATGCCGCATTTAACATCACTTTAGTACCATCGGGCAGCACAAGGCTATATTGGCCGCCGTTTGGCGTGCTTATGGTATTTTGTAATTGATAAGCCAACTGCTTGTTATCCGTTGTGGTGCTGCCAGTTGTATATACAATTTGATTACCTCCCGTTTTGGTAATGCTGATATTTGACTGTTTAGCTATCTGCCCTTTATGTGCATCATCTAAAACGATCTTTGTGCCATTAGATAAGGTAAGCATAGCCCTGTTTCCACCAGGAAGGATATGTGCAGCAGCATCAATACCCGACGGTGTTGGTTTTATAAACAAGTAAACCGAAACAGATAAAAAAACAATAACAACAGCGGCGGCGTACCATAACCAAACTTTTTTCCGTTCATTACGGCGGGGAAGTATGATCTGGTCAATTTGCTGGTCTACTTTCCTTTTGATAGAAAGCTTGATGTCCTGGATCTCTTTTTCTTCTTCCTCAATAATTAAATCATCATTCAGATCAAAAGCATCATAAAACTTTTCAAGAAACTCAATTTCTTCACCTGTTGCATCCCCATTATTGTACTTTTCCAGTATTTCCAGGAAATACTTTCTGTATTTGTAGTCCATTTATAAGCGCTATATATATACAAGAGTGAAAAAAGTAGCAATCCGCCCAGTGAATGTGAAAATATTTTTTATTTTTTTTAAAGAACGGGGACTTTATAGCCCATTATTCTTAAAATAAACTTACAGTACACCTATTATTTATAAAAAAACTACTTGACTACGCTTTTGGTACCTCAATTATAGTCAGCAATAAAATGCGAAGAAAATAAGCCTCATGAAGACTTAAATTTTCATTAAATCACACCTGCAATGTTACTCTGGGAGAATATATATTATAGGAGAATTCGCAATTTGAGCAAAGTACCCGGTTCCTATATAAGGAAACTAGTTTTTGCCTTTTGTAAGAACAATTAAGAACAGTGCGAACAACAACTCACTTTTCAGGGTTGTAAGCGCCCTGCCAATGTGATTTCTTACTGTTTTAGGAGATAACTGCAATCGTTCGGCAATCTCATTACTTGATAAACTTTCCACAAATCGCAGGTTAAATATCACCCGCTGCTGGTCGGGCAGGTTGTCAATCATTTTTTGAAAGGCTTCAAAAAATTCTTTATAAATAATTTTTGAATCGGCTTCATCTGCCTGCTGTTCTGCCACCCCTAAGTGTTCCGGTATCTCTGTGTATTTACCTTCAATACCTATCCTGTTGAATACACCATTCCGGGTAGCCGTATACAGGTAAGCCTGAAGATCGTTAATTACTGTAGCATTACCTCTAATCCAAAGTTGTACGAAAATATCCTGGGCTATATCTTCGGCAATCTCCCTGTCGTTAACCCGCTTATACGCCAAGTTAAACACCTTTTTCCAATACCTGTTATATAAAATATCAAAAGCAGCCCGGTCACCTTTGCTTAGATCAAACAAAAGGTCAGCGTCAGAAATGCTATTTATATCAACAACGTGCATTTAATATTAAGCGTAATTAGGGTCAGTTTAGTAAAGTTATTTGTCATTATACAAACCCTGATACTTAATAACGCGATTTCTTAAAGCAATCGTTTTATAGCTATCGGGTTGAATTTGACCGAATTATTTACCAAAACCAATATTACCAAATATATTAATTTATATGCTATTTTTTTGAAATATAACATTAACTATATTGTATTTTTAAGAAAAAAACATATTACAATATATTCCTCACCAAATTATTAAAATTAAACCTGAAGCATATTTTCATCCAATCGTCCTGAAATTGAGTGGTTTCCGAACCGATTTATTAAAAACCTGCGGAGAATTAGAAACTTACGCGAGATATTACCAGCCTTTAATTGCCCCACCCTTAAATGCTACCTCAGCGGCAGCTGCTACTTCAGGAGATTGATACGATTGCACGAATTTCTTCACATTATCCTGATCCTTGTTATCTTCTCTGGATACAATAATATTTACATAAGGGGACTTTTCATCCTCAACAAATATCCCATCGCGTTTAGCAACAAGACCAGCAGGGCCGGCAAACGTATTATTAATAATAGCTATAGTTACCTTTTGATCATCAAGCGCTCTTGGTAATTGAGGAGCTTCCAGTTCCAGTATTTTTAAACTTTTAGGGTTAGCAACAATATCATTTACAGTCGGCAATAGCCCTACACCATCTTTAAGTTTTAGTAAACCGGCTTTTTGCAACAGCAGTAAAGATCTGCCGCTATTGGTCGGATCATTCGGAATAATAATTGTACTTCCGTCTTTCAATTCTGCTATGCTTTTGATCTTCCTGGAATAACCTGCCAAAGGATAAACAAAGGTATTGCCGAGTATGGCAAATTTATACCCACGCTGCTTAGCCTGTACATCAAGGTAAGGCTTATTTTGAAACACGTTTAAATCTATATCACCCTGACTAAGGGCCTCGTTTGGCATCACATAATCGTTAAATTGCACCAGTTCAACATCAAGCCCATATTTTTCTTTAGCCACTTTCTGGGCTGCCTGCGCAACTGTATATTCGGGTCCTGATTCAACACCAACTTTAATATGATTGGAAGTATTTGGCTGAGTTTTTCTTCCGCATGCTGATAGGCCAAGGCAGATAACAGCGATAGTAACGAGTAACGAATTTTTCATTTTCTATATATAAATTATTTGCGGTGGTCTACTTTTTTTGCAATAAACTCACCCGCAACCTGGATAATAAACACGAGTAATACTAAAAGAACAAGAACGGTATTCATAACGACGATATCGTAGCCCACATAGCCATACTGGTAGCCGATTTGCCCTAAACCACCTGCACCAACCGCGCCGCCCATTGCTGAATAACCCACCAACGTAATAAGGGTAATAGAAGCGCTGCCAATAATAGATGGCAAAGCTTCGGGCAGCAGTACTTTAAAAACTATTTGCAAAGGCGTTGCCCCCATTGACCGGGCCGCTTCTATTAAACCATTCGGGATCTCGATCAAACTATTTTCTACCATCCTGGCAATAAATGGTGCCGCGCCTATGCTCAATGGCACCAATGCTGCCTGTACACCTATTGATGTCCCTACCAATGCCCGGGTAAAAGGGATCATCCATACAATCAGGATAATAAACGGTATAGACCGGAAAATATTAACCAATACCGAGGTTACACCATTTATTAAACGATTTTCCGACACCTGATCTTTCCTGGTCATAAAAAGCAGTACGCCCGTAGGCAGTCCTAATAAGAAGCCGAAGAAACCGGATACAAAAGTCATTACAATGGTTTCCCATAAACCTTGTAAAATCATTATCAGCATTGGTTCAGACATAGCCAAGCACCTCCACTGCTATATGTTTGCTGCGATAATATTCCAATGAGTCTGTAGTATTTTTCTCACTGCCGGTTACTTCAATAAGCATTACACCGTACTTTACCCCGCCTGTATAATCCATTTGCGCGCTGATAATATTGTTATCTACCTGAAATAACCTGCTGGCCTCCGATAAAATAGATGCCTCTGCCGAATGCCCGTTAAATTCAAGTTTGATAACCGGGTGATTTTTACCGGCAGGCGTTGCCGAAAGCCGTTGTTCATATTCAGCAGGTAAGGTTGCATGCAGCGAAGACGCGATAAATTGTTTTGCTATTATAGTTTCGGGATAGGCAAACACTTCACTTACCGAGCCGCGTTCAATCAATTTACCTTCGCTTATAATAGCTACTTCATCACAAATGGCTTTTACCACATTCATTTCGTGTGTAATAAGCAGTATAGTAATCTGGAAACGCTTGTTAATGTCTTTTAACAGGTTAAGTATAGAAAGCGTTGTTGCAGGATCAAGGGCGCTGGTTGCCTCATCGCATAACAGCACTTTAGGGTTATTTGCCAACGTTCTGGCAATGGCTACCCTTTGTTTTTGACCGCCTGATAAGTTTGCCGGATATTCATTTGCTTTATCCGCGAGGCCTACTAATTCCAGTAATTCGGTTACCCGTTTCTTTATCTCTTCGCCCGGTGTATCGCTTAATTCTAAGGGGAACGCCACGTTATCTGCTACGGTACGTGACGACAACAGGTTAAAATGCTGAAAGATCATCCCTATTTCGCGCCTTGCTTTGGCAAGTGCTGATGAGCCAAGTTGAGTTAAATTAAGCCCGCCGATAATTACATCGCCCGATGTAGGCCGCTCTAATAGGTTAACACAACGTATCAAAGTACTTTTCCCCGCACCCGAGGCACCAATCACCCCCAGTATTTTACCTTTTGGAACTATCAGCGAGACATTAGATAAGGCGCTGACCTGGCTGTTCTTTTTGTAAAATGTTTTTGTAATATTTTTTAGTTCGATCATTGTATCCATCTATTGCTCTCCAACTAAACCGACTGTATTAAAGACCGGCCACGCTTTACCTCCGCTATCAGGTAGCCTGTCAATGATCAGGATAAGCCAACTGATTAAACTTGATTTCTTACTCATTAGTAAATTTTGAATGCCGAATTAAAATGCAAAGATAAATTATTCTATTATAGCTATAGATTATAAAGAGATTATGACACCAATAACAGATAATTAAATACGTCTTGCTACCTAATACATTAGAACGGAATCGAACTATTGCATGAGTTTTCCTGACTCCGGTCATTTACCCTTTAAATAGCAAATTATTCATTTTAACATCATAGCTGATGAGCTAATTCCAATTTTTGTTCCTTTAAAAAGTAATACTTCATAATTGGGCCTGAAATAACCATGGTAACCACGGTCATCACTACTAATCCTTCAAACACAGGGCCGCTGATAATTTTAGCTTGTAAAGCAATCAAACCCAAAACAATTTCCTGCGAACCGCGGGCATTCATCCCAAAAGCTACCGCAATGGATTCATTCTTGGTCATACCACTTAGCGAACTTCCAATTCGGGCACCGATCAATTTTGCGAGGAATGCGATTACCAGTATAAGAACTACTATTTCGAGGTTGAAATTGGAGATAAAATTTAACCGTAACCCTACTGATGCAAAAAACAAGGGAGCCAAAACGTTTATGGTAAATTGATGTAATACCTGCTTATGCGCATCTGTGAAATATTCCGAATCGCTGATGGCTACTCCTACTAAAAACGCGCCAAAGACCGCACGTACGCCAAGAGCTTCGGTAACCGCCGCACCTATAAAGCAGAGGCAAACAGCTACCGTAAATACATTACTCCTCTTCCCGCTTTTACCGGCATAGGCAAGCAAACGGTGCACAATCCACCGGCCGCCGGTGAGCATAAACACGGCGAACAGCACAACAGTGATAACTGACCAGAAGGAAACCTGCTCTTTCCCGGCATTCATCATCTGGATAATGATTGAAAACAGGATCCATCCTAAAAAGTCATCTACCATGGCTGCTGTTAATACTATATTACCGATCCTCGTTTTGAGGATATCCAGATCAAGTAATATTTTAGTGATGACAGAAAGCGCGGTAATAGAAAGCGCAGTACCAAAAAACAGCGATGTAACCAACTGATTATTCACCCCATTGGCAAAATGATTGTTAAACAGGAACCACACCGTCACAAACCCAATAGCGAATGGGAATAGATCCCGGTTAAGCTAATGGCGATGGCTTGTTTTCCATTTTGCCTTATTTGTTTTAGATCAACTTCAAAACCAGCTATAAACATCAGCAGGATAATGCCAATATTAGCTATCCCATCAAACGCGCCGCTGGCTTTTGGTGCTGACAGGAAGATGCTGCTAAACAGATCAGGAAAAAAGGCACCTAATAAAGTAGGACCAACGATTATCCCGGCAAAAATTTCACTGATAATGGCCGGAAGTTTATACCTGCGGCAAAGTTCACCCAGTAGCCTGGCCGGTATCAGGATAAGCAGCAAGATGATTAAGAAGTGAATAATTTCTGTAGAACTTAGTTTAGTGATCATACCTGTTTTTTTTAAGACCTGCCTGAACTTAATACCTGAATTTTTGCTGCCGCCAGTTTTTTCCTCCTGATAAAGTAGCCAATAATAATTGCTATGATCATGGCGGCTTATTTAACAATTTTGGCTAAACGCTGATATAACGCCGTAGGACTATCTTCATTTTTCGGCTTATATTTGCCTGCTACTATCGGAATATAAATTACCCGCCTGCGGCTTTCCTCACCCACTACCGATGATTGTGCAACCCGGTGCCAAAGGCGCCCATCATGAATGGTGAGATCTCCGGCTTTAGGGGCAATAGCTACTTCATTCTCATCTGCATCATGATCCAAAAAGTATTTTTTGCGGAACAATACCTGATAAAGGCTTTGCTGATGTGTTCCTGGCAGGATGCGTAGTCCACCATTATTTGGTGATGCATCACTTAGGTGTATGCCTACGTTCAGCATCGGGTTTAATTTAGTGCCATGAAAAATATCGCGCAAGCCATCAGTATGCCAGCCCATTTTGGTAAAGCTGCTTTCTTCGCTGTTTACATAGTGATTAAACACCATCCCATCTTTTTCATCAACACCTAAACGTGAACCCGGCACAATGCTCAACAAGGTTTGGAACCGGGGATCGAGCGTAAACTCCAAAAGCAAAGCATGATGTTGATTGATGAATGCAAAACGCTGCACAATAGCGGATCCGTCAAGGTCCTTACCGTATTTTATGGGCACACCGTTTATCTTTTCAATATTGTTCTCTATCCAGTTCTTCTCTACCTCTTTTGATGCACGGATAATATCCTGCACAGTTTCGGGCTTAATAAAATTCTTAAAGTGTATAAAACCGTTACGGTTAAAAAAAGCTTGTTGTTCGTCAGTAATTTCAGCACCAAGGCTGAACCTTTGATAAGTGGTGTCCATTAAAAATAAGAAGGAAAAAAAATAAATGAATTTGTTAATTAAAATACTTGCGGCATTTTACAACAACAGCAACACAAGCCAATCCGGGGGGACGGCATTCGCATAGAGTTTGCGGTGTTTATTTTACTGTTTTGATTCATTTAATTAAAATCTATAATATCTATCTATTTTATATACATTGCAAATGTAAAGAAATATTTATGATACCAAAATTTATTTATTATTTTCTGTAGAGACCTGCTGTAATACGCTCAATTAATGATTTATTGATATGGCGTGCACCAATTGCTGACAGCTTATTTAAAAACCCGGGTATGATCTCGGCCTTTTTATTAAACAACCCTTCTACCCCAAGTTTTGCAACCTCCGCTGGCTGCATATTAAACTTTTCGGCAAGATCCGCTAAAGCATCCATTCCGGCGCGGTGCGCGAAACCAGTATCTGTAGGGCCGGGACAAATGCAGCTTACAGCTACCGAACCTTTCAGTTCTACCCTTAGTGCCCTGCTAAACGAAAGTACAAATGCCTTGGATGCGGCGTATACGGCTAACGTTGGTACCGCCTGATAGGCCGCAGTACTGGAAACATTTAAAATATAAGAGGGCTGTTGCTTTAATTGTGGCAGCAGGTAATGAGTTAATTCAACAACCGCATTTATATTAACCTGCAGCATGTTTAACTGCTGCTCTATATTACCCTCTTCAAAACTGCCCCACAAGCCATAACCTGCATTATTAACCAAAACAGATATCCGTAGCTTATTACAAAACTCTGCTACCCTTTTTGCAGCACCTGGTTCTGAAAGATCAACGGCAAAATACAGCGACTCGTTCTGTAACTCTTCAGCCAGTTGTTTAAGTTCAGTGGCCGAACGTGCTACCAAAATTAACTTATATCCTTGTTTTGCTAACAGGATCGCTATCTCCCGCCCTATCCCTTTACTTGCTCCGGTAACTAACGCGTATGAACTCATATTTCACAATGTAAGAAAGTCGGTAAATTTATTGGTGAAAACTTTATTAAAATCTATTTCCATTTTCTTTTATTCCACTATCTGTGTATCTACAAACAGGTATTCGGAAGATTTAAAAAAAAGCGTTGGATGGTGCGATTCCTTCCCTTGGGAAGGCGTAGGAAGGGGTTTATTGAACTAGCTTAGTCAGCGTAGAAACCCCTACCAGCTACTTCACATCCAACCACACCCCTCCCGTGGGAGGGAATTATCTGAAAAATAAATCTTCCGAACACCTATGGTGACAACACCAACAACGGAAGAGATTGATCACTTTCTTTTTACGACTTCTTAAATAATAAATTTTGTCCTTTCTCATTTGGATATTTATGTTTTGGCTATTATCTAAGGTATATCTTCCCCGCCTTCATTACAAACACTACATTTTTTAACACTTTGATATCCGCGAGCGGATCACCGTCAACTGCAATTACATCGGCAAACTTGCCTTTGCTGATACTGCCCAGTTCCTGCTCTTTTCCTAAAAGTATAGCCGCGTTGGAGGTGGCTGATTTTATGGCTTCCATTGGCGGCATTCCGGCATCAACCATATACCCAAACTCCAGGTAGTTCAACCCGTGGTCAAACGCGCCGGCATCAGTTCCGAAGGCAATTTTCACACCTGCCTTGTACGCTTTTGCAAAAGTTCGCTGTATCTGATAGCCAAAGGCAATAGCTTTAGCAGCAATAATTGGCGGATAATATCCTTTTTTTGCAGAGTCGGCAACAGCTTTACCGGCAATAATGGTGGGGACATACCAGGAACCGTATTGCTTCATCAGCTTAATATCCTCATCATCCATATAAGTGCCATGTTCAATTGAAGTTACACCGCCTAATATAGCCCTCCTGATCCCTTCCGCCCCATGAGCGTGACAGGCTACTTTCAAACCATAATCATTGGCTGTTTCAACTACCGCCTTAATTTCATCAATGGTGAATTTCGCTTTTTTATTATTGTCGCCGAGTTCAAATACCCCTCCGGTTGATGCTATTTTTATAACATCGACACCTGCTTTTACTTGTAGTCTTACCGCTTTTATCAGTTCGTCCCTGCCATCGGCGACCCCATCTTCGGGGCCGGGACGATGATTAAATACATCGTCCCGGAACCCGTTAGTAGGGTCACTTGCACCACCACTTGATGAAATGATCTTTCCGGCAGTAAATATGCGCGGACCATCAACCCAGCCATTTTCAACCGCATTTCTCAGGCTGATATTTACTCCTGTGCCACCCAGATCCCGCACGGTAGTAAAACCGGCCAGGAGTGTTTTTTTGGCAAAATTTACTGAACGATACGCGATATCAGCATCAGATAAAGTAAAAGTTTCCAGCAAAGTGTTAGTGCTCAGGATATCCTCCAGGTGTACGTGGCAATCAATAAGGCCGGGTAAAACGGTCTTTGATTTTAGATCGATCACTTTATCAGCACTCCCCACATCGGGATAACCATTTACCACACTTTGTATCCGGCCGCTATCCACAATTATGGTTACTTTGGTTTGAACCGTGTTCGATATTCCGTCGATAAGTTTACCGCAGTACAGGTACGTTTTTTGCGCCTGTACAATTTGAGCACACAGCAATAAACACAATACTATTATCTTTTTCATTTGCATATATTTTCCCCTTCGGGAATGTATCAACCAGGGCTATTTTAATTTAAAGGAAGGTTTTCAACCGTAACATCCCAGTGGGCCAGCACAATTTCCCATCTGCGCTGCTCTTCCTTTTTATAGGTTTCCTGATCGGGGAATAATTGTAGTTTATAAGGATCGACAATACTGTAATTAAAGGCTAGCGCAGCCGTTTTAAAAACTACGCTTACCTTTAAATCCCAGCGGCTCTCTTCGCTGCTGTGCAACCTTGGGGTTTCGGCCTCAATACTGATGACATCCCCTTTTTCCTGTAGCTTTTTTAGCAAAGGATAGTGATTCTTTTTCCACAGCGCGATAAACTCATCAGTATACCCCCATTTTATTTTGTAATAATCTTCTATTTTAAAATACTCGGCAGGGTTAGCTTTTTGGGCCGAAGCCTGATTACCGGATATCAACAGCACTACCGCGATAAGCGTTACTGTTAATAATTTGAAGCGGTGCATGTTTACTTTTTTCATAATGTTTAATTTTTACAGGTGATTAGTTTTTGTCCCAGAATAGTTTTGTCGCAATATTATCTCCGCCTATTGCCGCGGCAGCCTGGCTATAATTAGCCTCGTTAACATTTTGTTCAGTTATGGGGTAAGTGAAACGATTAAGATACGAAGTTTGGTTTGGCGGCAATGGCAGCACAAGCCCTAACCTCCTGATCTCTGTCCAGGCCTCGTATCCCCGGTTATAAAGGGCGATATATTTTTGTGTTCCAATCTTCAATTTATAAGAGCCTGTAGCTATTGCATAGGCAACTTTAGGATTTGCCAGATAGGTGCTAATATCACTGGCGCTGCCTCCCCAATAACTTATAGAAGCTGTTATAGCATTGATATAATGCTGCGCGGCAGTTCCGCCTACATTAAAGCCCCTTTCTACTGCTTCCGCCAAATCAAATTCAACCTCCGAGTAATCAGCCAGTAACGATGGCAGATTTGGCTGGGCAATAGTATTGCTGAATGTTGAAAATTTATTGTAGGTGTTAACCTTACCAATAGCGCCGCCTTTATATACCAGCACATCGCCGGCCTGCGGGTTCGCATTTGTATCAATGGCAGTGTAGTATGCAGGTCTCCGTGGGTCGTTTAAGCTATTTAGCAGGTCAACAAGCGTAGCCCCGGCAACGTAATCTATTAAATGGCCCTGTACCTGATCAACCCACAGCGGGTTGGTATTTGGTGTGGTTGTTAAATAATTAAAGCTTACGTTATCAGCATTTGATTGTAAAGCATTTGGAGCAGCAGCTTCTACCGCCAGTTTAGCTTTTGCAGGCTCTACATCGGCCAAAGTAATACCAACCTTTAACTTTACTGTGTTGCCAAATTTTTTCCATGAGCTGATCTCGTTGACGCCATTGAACAGCAGATCAGCCGTATTGAAGCCCGGGGCAGTCGTATTAAGTTTCGACAGTGCATCATCCAAACGACTTAGCAAGCTATCATAGATCTGGCTCGCATCATCATATTTCGGCGTGGTATTGGTATAATCAACCGCCTGGGTATAGGGGATATTGCCAAAAGTGTTTACCAGTACCGCGTAAGCATATACTTCCAATATATTGATCTGCGCCAGCTGATTGGTTTTTTGCGCCGCCGATAAAGTTGCGTCAGCTTGGGTAAGCCTTTCAGCCTCGTACAAATTGCGCAATACGTTTACATAGATGGCATTCCAGAAACCATCCGGCACGTTACGTAATTTCAGATCGTAATCACTTTCTGATATAGCCGTTGTCTCGGTCCATTGCTGGGCCGTTAACCTGAATATGTTAACGTTGTAAGCGCTGGTTGCCAACACATCCGACAGTTGTTTCTCCGCATAGGAAAACAAAGTAGATGCGGGTACTGCGGTCGCGCTTTTGGTATCATTATTCAGGTATTCATCTTTTTTAACACAGCCGCTTAATGCAATGGCAGTCAGCAGCGTTAATATTGTCTTTTTCATCTTTTTAGAAGGTAAATTTTAAGTTAAAACCATATCTGCGCACATTAGGGTATGAGCCAAGCTGTACACCCTGATAGGCACTGCCTGCACCAAGCCCGTCTTCCGGATCGGCATAAGGGATATTTTTATGGATGATCCAAAGGTTACGGCCATTAAGCGAAATGTCGATCGCTTTTACAGCGCCTATTTTCTGTACAAATGATGCAGGCACGCTATAGGTAAATGCAGCCTCTCTCAGCTTAATGTAGGAAGCATCGTACACAAAGGCTTTATTTGGCGCAGTTTGATAACCATATGCTGATTGGTTTTGCGAAGCATCGATCCTTGTCGTATTAGGTGCACCGTTTGCATAAACACCGGGCAGAATTACACCGCCACCTTGCGATAAAGGATTTCTTTTCGGATTGCCCAGATCATTTAAACCTGCAGTTTCCGGATACAATCCTGTCCAAAGGCCAAATACCATATCTACATCATAGATACTGCCGCCATGGCTAAAGTCAACCAAAAAGCTTAAAGTGAAATTTTTGTAGCGGAAGGCATTAAATACACCACCAGTCCAATCGGGATTGGAGTTTCCTAAATTATTGTTAGAGTTGGAGGTAAACAGGTAGTGCCCGGTTGCATCCACTTCCGGTTTCCCGTTTTTGTAAATAAAATCAGTTCCTCTTAAAGTTCCGTACGGCTCACCAACAGTAGCATTGGTTGTTACGCCACCCTTGTAAGCGGCCAATTGGTAATTGTTAACCCCATTATATAGTGATAAAACCTCATTGGTGTTTTTAGCGAAGTTCACATTGATGTTCCATGAGAAATCATCGCTTTTTAGCGGCGTACCGTTTACGGTAACCTCTACTCCTTTATTCTGCACATTACCGGAGTTTACGTACAAACCATCGTACCCCGTGGCTGTAGATACCGATACCGGCAAGATCTGGTTAATGGTATTATTTTTATAATAAGTAAAGTCGAACCCAATACGATTTTTGAGGAAAGATGCTTCCAGTCCGGTTTCAAAACTCTTAGTCCGCTCGGGTTTCAGGTCGGCATTGTTACGTACTGTAGATACATAGTAAAGCGGTTCAGAACCAAAATTGGCTGCTTTATCATAAACCTCGTTAATGCTGTGCGATGGCGCATCATTACCAACTTCGGCATAATTCAATTTTACTTTACCGTTGGATAGCCATGCATAATCCTTCAGCAGGCTTGAGAAAACAAAACTGCCTGCAACAGATGGGTAATAATAGGTATTATTTTTATCGGGCAGTGTTGTCGACTGATCACGCCTTAAAGTCCCATCAAGAAAAAGAAAATCTTTGTAACCAAAGGTAACACCACCAAAAACGCCGGTCACTACTTTCTGATCAACTTCCTCAATCGGATAGTCTATCGGATTTACCGAATTGCTTAAAGCAAATAATCCCGGTATCACCAAACCACCGTTGGTTGATGCGCTGATGGAGTTGATATTCTGCCTACGGGCGTTTAAGCCTAAAACTCCTTTAAAGCTGATATCATTAGTGATGGCCTTATTGAAATTCAATAACAGATCGTAGTTATTTTCTTTATAAGTGCGATTTAAGCGATAATAAGACGATGGCGTAACCACGCTGCCCACATTGATGCGTTGCTCCTGAAATTCATTATAATAATCTTCCGAAGCACGGCCCAGGATGTCCAACCAGTTGAACAGTTTGTAATCAAGACTTACGTTGCCGAAGTAACGGTCCCTTTCATCTGTTTCGTAGTTTTGATATTGAACAAAATATGGATTGTCCCAGTAAGCCGAACTAAGATCGGTTGGGCTTTTAACATTCCAGTTATCATTGGTATTTGTTCTGAAATAAGCATCTTTCAAATCCTGAACATCAACGTTTACCTGCCAAAATTCACGGAAATTTTGCAGCAGGTTCATTGGCTCGCCATTTTGCCCGCCGAAGCCGGTTCCACCCCTGCCCTTACCTGCGGTTTGCGTGTAGTTTACACTGGCTGCTACTGTTAACTTATCAGTAAGCTTGTATGAGCCACCGAAATTGAACAAATTTTTACCGACAGTGCTATTCGGCAATATGCCATAATCATCTGACCGGGTATAGCCAATCTTATAATCACCCTTATCGGTACCGCCATCAATAAATAAGCTATTATTAAGTGTATAAGGATGATTGAAAAATGTGGACGGATCGTTCTTTGCAGCCACCCAAGGTGTTTGTTTATGATAATAGGGCGATGTGGGATCTAATGATCGCCAATCGTAAACCAGCAGACTTGGATCAAACTTTTGGCCGTAGGAAGCATCATCGTAGGTAGGCACCACCAGTTGCTTAGTGCCGTCGCCCAATATATCAGTATAATCAAAATGGCTGCCGGGTGTATTCGGGTCATAGTAAGGGCCATAGCCTGCGCCATACTCCTTTTGATATTGGGCGAACGTACTTTTATCAACCGAGCCCAATAATACGCCAGTATTTAAAACTACATAAAGGCCTTTACTTCCCTTTTTAGTGGTAATGATAATGGCGCCATTTGCCGCCCGTGATCCGTACAGTGCTGTAGAGGCCGCGCCTTTCAACACAGTAACGCTGGCAATATCATCCGGGTTGATATCTGCACCTGGGCTGCCGTAGTCATAACCACCCTTACCATTGCGCTGATTTTGGGTTACATTACTCATCCCGCCCAGTTCAAGCGCGCTTGAATTGTCAATAGGTACACCATCAACTACAAATAAGGGTTGATTACTGCCCGATAGTGATTTAGGGCCGCGTAGCACAATGTTGGTTGATCCGCCAATATCATTGGCCTGTTTAATCTGGGCACCCGCTATCTTTCCCGATAATTCGCCCAGTAAATTGGTATTGCGGTTACTGTTAACCTCTGCCCCGCTTAGCGTTTGCGCAGAGTAAGGCAGTTCGCTTTTATTACGTGAAAGGCCCAGCGCTACTACCACCACTTCGCCCAATTTGTTAGCGTTATGGGTTAATGTTACATTTATGGCTGCCTGGTTAACGGTAATTTCCTGGCTATTATAACCTACAAACGAAAAAACAAGTGTTTCGCCATAGGTTGCTTTAATGGCATAATCGCCTTTACCATCAGTAATAGTACCTTTTGATGTGTTTTTAATTTTGACACTTACGCCGGGCAATCCGCCCTCCTGGTCGCTTACATTGCCATGTATAACTTGCTGCAGCTGCTGTGCAAAAGTTAACATCGGGCATAAAAATATAAACAGCAATAGCCATTTAATATGTATTGGTTTCATCATGAAATGCTTTTGAGTATTGTAAAAAATCGGACAAAACGAATCCTGAATCGATTCCGGGAATCAATTTAAATAGTTAGAAAACAGAGAAATGAACTAGGCCGCGATGAATAGTTCAAACTATGAACTCACGGCGATTTAGGAGTTTCAACAACAACAGCGGGCGCTGCAACAAGCATTTATTGGGAATTGGCAAATAACAACTGGGACTCGATAAAAATTGAGGGACCGTGTCCCTTCGCGATGTGATAATAAAATTGCAGTCATTGGGTTATTATATTATATCAAAAATGTTACGCAAATATAATAATATATTCTATTAAATCTATAGATATTATAGAATATAAACAATTGAATGTCATCTACATTGTTAATTAAGTTATTGTACACTTTGAAATTATTATTATCGTATTTACTCAGCCACTACATGTTATTTACATATTGATCATTTTTTTTAGCATCTAGTTATAATTATAATTAATTAAAGCTAATTTTAGAAAACTAAAACCTACACCATGACTACACTTACCACTATAGCAGCCCTTGCTAGCCACGCCTATGTTTCCGGAGATGAAATTGTTTTTGTTCAAGGTTATAACACCGTAGGAGACGGCGGTGAAGGCTTATTCCTTTGGGATACAAATATTACTTCCGGATATAATTCGGGTACTATTATACAATACAGCACATCTACATCTGGCGCATGGAAACGCCTGTATTCAGGTAGTATTAATATAAAGTGGTTTGGCGCAATTAGCGGCAATACAAGTTTTAACAATACAATTCCTATTCAAAATGCGATCAATGCTGCTGTTGCCGAGTTAAGCGATACCTTTATACCTGGTGGTACCTACACAATTCTTTCTCAATTATACTTAAGGGGGAAAATATATGGATATCAAAGCTTGAGTAAACTTATTATTGGCCCAACATTCGCTTATACAGACCCTATTGACGGCAGAAGTTACACAGCTATATTAAATCATGATTTTCAAGGTCAGGTAAGCATTTATGCCAATTACATTAGTATTCAGGATTTAGATATTGAATACCAGGAAAACCGGGGGACGGTAGCTAATCCTACAGTATTAGGTCTGGCTAATGTTTTGGGTGGGGATATCACTAATTGCAACATAAATGTTTTATCAGGACTACCAGGAAACATAACTGCACTAGAATTATGGGCATGCGTGCAAAAATTTGATATTACAGCGTGTACGATCACTAATCAAAACAGTGGAAAGCAAGGCGGATCGATATGGATAAGAAATATCACCAATGCAGGCCAATATGCCGTAAACGATGTTCAAAACATATCTATTTCAAACTGCAACATCACACATGCTACTGTAGATGAAGCAGTTTCTGTTTTTGGTGTAAAAGGCAAAATCAGCGCAGTAAGAATATCCGATTTATTTATACAAGCAACTGCGGCTCACTCAACCTTATTAAGTGTATTCCCGTTAAATGACGGATCGGCACAAGGGGTATATGCTGCAATTGATAATGTTATTGTTGAAAACTGCACATTTATCGACGCCTATTTTACAGCGCATGTTTTAAGGGTTGGCAATAGTGCAGATTCGGCCCAGGTATGCGATAATGTCCTTATCAGAGATAATTTCTTTAAAGCACAGTATAACACCGCTGACAGCAATATACGTTACGTTTCGCGGAATATTAAGTGCATCGGCAATAATGTATCTTTTGTTAATAATAATATCGACACTTATATAGAAGGCACGAACAGTTCATTAGCTATCAACTATGGTATTGGCGGATATGATAAGGTTACCAATAATTATTTAACCAATAACATTTCTTCAGGTATTTATGCTTGCAATGTTGTTGCTAACAACACTATTGATGCCATTGCTGGCAAAGGGACGGAAAATAGTGTGACAATTATTGGCAACAAAATAAAGTGCTCAGGACACGGCATCCTTTGCCAGCAAAGTTCTACCCAATATTTAATCAATAGTAATTATATTGAGATAACGGGGAGCGGTACAAACATTGTAGGTGTATTTATTCAGTCCTTATCCTCATCTACCCCTGAGGCAGAAATAAGCAATAATATTATCAATATGAATACCGGCAACTTCGCCGTTCAAAAAAGTGGTACAGGCTTGGTTAGGGTACTCAACAATAAGATTATTGGTTTAGGGAAAACAATCTCCGGCTCACAACTTTATAATGAAATTAAGGGTAACATATGGTATGGTGTTTCTGACGATTTAAGAAGCACAGGAATCATAAGTGCTGATCATAACGCTGCTTCACCCATTGGCAGTATCTTCTATTATGTAACATCTGCTGTAAGCGGAAGCCCAATCGGTTATATCAAGACGGCCAATACGGGTGCTTCAACAGACTGGGGTTTGATCGGAACAATTCTATAATAATAATTTATTTAAAATAATCCGTATATAAGATGCTTCGTATTAATATGGCACTGATTTCATTAGCGTGATTAAAGAATCAAATTCAAGACAAAGAAGTACCCGGCAAAATTGCATATTCTACAAATTCCATCAAACAAAAAGGATTGCTCTGAAAATAGCAGTCCTTTTTGTTTTAAACCATCTTACAAGCTATTTCACCAATAGTAACAAAACAGATACAATCATTTTTTCGTTGTTATCCTGTACATCATTTAATAGCTTTAAATTTCTATTCAATATAGAATATTAACCAATAATAAACCAGTTAATCAAAACTGAATTTCATGGAAAAAAGACGGGATTTTGTCAAGAAAATGGCAATCACTACTGCCGGAATTGCTATAGGCAACAGGTTATCGGCCATGAGCGCCAAAAGTTACCGAAATATTATAGGCGCTAATGACCGCATTTATACAGCAGTGATTGGCATTAATGGCCGTGGTGGAAGCATGTGCGGCACGTTTGCCAAACAACCTAATACACGTGTATCTGTTTTGTGCGATGTTGATACCCGCACATTTGCCAAGGCTATTAAAACGGTAACAGACGCAGGCCAAACTGATGCTCCGCGAACCGAGGGCGATTGCCGGAAACTGCTTGAGGATAAACATATTGATGCCATTTACATAGCAACGCCTGATCACTGGCATGCCCCGCTTACCATTATGGGTTGCCAGGCCGGTAAGCATGTGTATGTAGAAAAACCGCTGAGTCACAACCCGCACGAAGGTCAGCTTGCCGTTGCAGCCGCGCGCAAATACAATAAAGTAGTGCAAATGGGTGCGCAGCGCAGGTCGGTACCTGTATTGATACAGGCTATTGATCAGTTGCATAAAGGCTTGATTGGCCGGGTATATTTTGCAAAGGCATGGTATACCAACAGTCGTAAGGCAACTTATATAAAACCCGGCACTGTACCTGCCGAACTGAACTATGACCTTTGGCAGGGCCCCGCTCCCCGCCTCGCCTACCAGGATGGTTTGATCCATTACAACTGGCATTGGTTTTGGCACTGGGGAACCGGTGAAGCATTGAATAATGGCACACACGAGGTTGATGTTGCCCGCTGGGGATTAGGGGTCGATTTTCCATCGCATGTAACCTCCATTGGCGGCAGGTACCAGTTTAAGGACGACTGGCAAACACCGGATACTCAGGTGATCACCATGGATTTCCCCGATCGCAAATCGCTGATGTGGGAAAGCAGGAGTTCGAACGGAAGGAAGATTGAAGGCAGTGACCGTGGTGTAATATTTTATGGCGATAATGGCAGTTTGGATACTGATGGCGACGGCTATAAAGTTTACGATCACGATGGTAAGTTGGTTAGCGAAGTAGCATCAACCTTAAAACAAGGTGTAGAGGGCCGAAATACTACCAGCCCTGGCGAAGAATGGGACAGCCTGCACATCGCAAATTTCCTGGATGCTATCCGTAATAATACACGCCCAAGTTGCGATGTTGAAATAGGTTATAAGAGTATTTTGGGCATGCAACTGGGCAACATAGCCTGGCGCGTAGGCCGCGACCTGAAGATTGATCCTGCAACCGGATTCATCCTGAATGATCCTGAAGCGAAAAAATTGTGGAGCCGTACTTATGAACCCGGCTGGGAACCTAAAGTCTAACATATCAACTTTATGAAAATATTTATAACCCGATATAAATTCTGCACCTGCCTGCTTATTGCATTTTGCATTATTACTAATGTTCATGCACAGGACAGCAATCTGCTATTCCCCCAGACACCGGGTATTGTGTCTTTTACCTATCGTGATAACTTTCAGAAGGATATGGCGGGAACGCTGGATATTGTAAAAGGCAATAGCATAACTGATATTGAATTCTCAAGCCTCTTCGGAAAAACGGCAGATGAAATACGCAAGCTGATGGATGAGCGGGGTATACATTGTTCATCCTTTGGTGTGGGCTACGACGACCTGGTAAATAAAACCGACGAGGTTGCCAAAAACGCAAAAGCATTAGGTGCAACCTACATTCGCGTCGCCGGTATTCCGCATAAGGGAACTTTCACTTTAGAGAACGCTCAAAAAGCGGTGGAGGATTTCAATAAATACGGCAAGATCCTGAAAGAAAAATATGGCCTTGAATTTATCTACCATAACCATGGTTTTGAGTTTGAACCTTATCAGGATGGTACATTATATGATTACCTCGTTAAAAACACTGATCCCAAATATGTAAGTTTTGAACTTGATATTCTCTGGGCGTTTTTCCCGGGGCAGGATCCGGCTTTGCTGCTTAATAAATATGGCAACAGGTATAAGGCGCTCCACCTTAAAGATTTGAAAAAGGGCATAGCAGGTAACTCATCCGGAGGGACTTCGCAGGATAATGATGTGGTGCTTGGTACAGGACAAATAAACATCCCCGAAGTGATGCGTGCTGCCATTAAAGCCGGTGTTAAGCATTATTATATTGAGGATGAAAGCAGCAATTCAATAACGCAGGTGCCTCAGAGTATAAAATACCTGAACAACCTAAAGAAATAACATATTCACCTAAAACATTATATATGAGAACAACAATTGGTAAAACAGCCCTGGCATTACTGCTAAGCACCAGCCTGTTTTATGCGGCACCTGGCTTTGCACAGGAAAACAACAAATTAACAAAACAGGAAAAACGCGAAGGCTGGCAATTATTATTTGACGGCAAAACATCAAAAGGCTGGATAGGTGCTAATATGGACACCTTCCCTACTAAAACCGGCGGCTGGATAGTTAAGGATGGCACCATGACCATCCAAAATTCGGGTGGCGAAGAGGCAAAGAATGTAGGCGATATTATAACCGTTAATGAATACAGCGCTTTCGATCTTAAATTCGATTTCAGAATGTCGAGGGGCGCGAACAGCGGGGTTAAATACTTTGTAACACTACAGGAACATACAGGCGGATCGGCTATTGGCCTTGAATACCAAATACTGGATGATGCTGTACATCCGGATGCTAAACTGGGCCGCGATGGCGACCGCACACTGGCCTCACTATATGATCTGATCACCGCCAACAAACCACCAAGCATTATAAGACCAATTGGCGACTGGAACAGCGGCGAAATTATTGTTTACCCTGACAACCGTGTTGAGCATTACCTAAATGGCGTAAAAGTGCTGGAATATGTTCGAAAATCTGATGCTTACCGCGATCTGGTTAAAATAAGTAAATACAAAGTGTGGAAAAACTTTGGCGAAGCTGATAAAGGCCACATCCTTTTACAGGACCATGGTTTTGAAGTAAACTTCAGAAATATTAAGATCAAAAATTTGGCTAATCAATAAGAGTAATAATTCTTACGCCTATTCAAGCGTCCACTAATCGCCATTTCAAGCGCCACGCTTGAAATTAAACTTTTGTGAGCGTCCACGCTCGCGCATTCAACGAGCGAGGACGCTTGAACGGGCGGATTTTAGATAAAGTCAGTTATCCATATCTTAAATTCCTCTACCGTATTGAATAGCCAGTCGGGGTCTAGCTTGGCTAGTTCCCCGGCATTGGTTGTACTTGCCCAGGCAGCGGCAGCAATCGGGATGCCTATCTGCTGGCAATACATGATATCGCTTGGTGCATCGCCTACATAAATACTTTCAGTTATATCTGCGTTTAATCTGTCCAACACATTACGTATCCCATTTACTTTGTTTGGCCCTTCGGGTGATCCTGTCTCCATAATTTCAAAGTACTGCTCCAGTCCAAATTGTTTTAACGACAGGCGCGTGCTATAGATGCCTTTGCCGGTAACCATTGCCAGTTGCAAACCTTTGGCTTTTAAAAATTCTAATAAATCCTGTATTCCTTCAAAAGCAACCGGGCAGGTATGGTGCAATTGCTCGTAATGATGCAGGTAAGCTTTAACGCCAGCCTCTTCGTGCGCAGGGATAAGTTTGCGGATAGTCCCCTCTTCTGACGGACCAAAAGTTGCGATGATCTCCTGCTCGCTGATCTCCTTATTTAACAAAGGTTCAACACTTTTTTTAAAGGCGGCAATACATAAGGGCAAAGTATCGGCGATAGTGCCGTCGAGATCGAATATTACGTTTTTAATTTTCATAGGTGGTGCAAATAAACAAATGGCTGGGCTCAAATCATATAGTTTTTTGGCTTTTTGCTGGAAAAAGCACCTGCAACATCTTATCTTCTGGACGATAAAACACACAAACTCATCACTACCCGTCATCCCGAACTTGTTTCGGGAACTCATCATAACGGTGATCAGCATAATGGTCACCTAGCTTGTGGGATGCTGAAACAAGTTCAGCATGACGGTTTGATACAGTTATTTACCTTAGTGATAGGAACTCTTTTGCTTCGCTATTGATTGGATCTGTTTCCAACAAACCTCAAACTACAAATACAATTGTACCATATGCCGCCAGTATTTTGGCTTATGGGCGTAGCAGCCCCATACATACAATTGGTTTGGGATTCCCTTATCGCAAAGCAGGTGACTAAAGTCCTTATTATCGCTTATAAAGGGGTCTGTTTCGCCAATGGCAAGTACAATTTCCATGTTGCGAATGGCATCCAGGTTATAACAATCGTGCAGGTTGGGAACAAATTGCCGGGGCATGTTAAAATAGATATTTTCATCATGGTAGCCATCAAACAGGTCCCGGAAATCCTGTATTTGTTTGGCCAGGTCATAACGGCCGCTCATGCCTACTACTTTTTTAAATAAGGATGGATGCTTCATGGCCATGTTTACGGCATGGTAAGCTCCCATACTGCAACCGGCAACCTCAAAATAATCACTGCCGTTTTTTAAGCGCATTAAAGGAAGTACTTCATGCAAAATATACTGTTCGTATTGTATATGCCTGTTGATGCGTACTGATGGGTGCACCCATTGGTTATAAAAACTTTCGGCATCAACACTATCAACACAAAACAACTGTAGTTCGCCCCTATTGATACGATCGCGAAGCGCATTTACTATACCCCAGTTTTCATAATCATAAAATCGGGCCATGCGGGTCGGGAACATGAGGATAGGCCGCCCGGCGTGCCCAAAAACCAGCAACTCCATGTTGCGGTGCAGCCTTTCGCTATACCATATGTGATATTCCCTGTTCATTTTGTTATAGCTTAATCATGTGGGAAATATCATCACTGAATATTAATTGAATATGAATTAATAGTTAACCATTACCTGCAATATAACGATTTAAAATTTCTTTCCATAGCTGGTAGCCTTTTTCGCTCAAATGCAGTCCATCATTCACAAAAAATTCTTTTTTAGGCTTGCCCTGCGCATCAATCATCTGCTTAAAAACATCAATAAAATGCCAGTTGGCATCATATTTTACAATTTCTGTTTCAATAATATTATTGGTGAATTTAAACTGATCGGCCATGTTCCAGCGACTGATACTTGGCTTCAGCGACACAAAGTAGCATGGAATATCGCCAAACTGCTTATTGGCTTTCACCACCAGTTGCTGAAAAAAGATGAAAACTTCTTCAGGGTGCCGTCCATCGCCCAGGTCATTATCACCTGCATAAACCACCAGTTTTTTTGGGTGATAATTGGTCATTATCCGTTCAAAAAACCACACACAGGCAGCCAGTGTTGATCCGCCAAAACCCAGGTTAACAGGTTTAAGACTTTCAAAATCTGTATATAAGCTTGTCCACAAGCGCATGGTTGAACTACCGTAGAAAATCGTATCGGCACCAAACCCATTTTTTAAGCCATCGCTTTCAAGGCGTTTCACCTCATCTTCGTACCAATACATGTATTGTTTTAAAATTACTTATCGGTAATATTAAATTTCTTTTCCTAATGTTTTATTAAAATCTGAAATTAATGTATTAAACAGCTACAATTGCCGTTAAATAGTATGTTAATAAGTTAATATTTTCTGTATTGAAAATCATTAACTGTATATAGTCACCCCCTATTCTCATTTTAAATCATACCTTTACGCCCTACATGGAAGAAAGAAAATACTTACAAACCTGGAAAAAATACCTTCCGGTTATCCGCCTGCATCTAAAAAGAAGCCTTACCGAAGATCAAAGTTTTAAATTAAACATAACAGATTTTGAATCAGCGGGCGACCGGGGTAAATCAGGTTATACCTTTAACATCGCCATGGAGAATGGTAAGGTAACCAACAACATCAGCGGATCGGCAGTAGCACGTGACCTTTACGAAGCGTTAAAAACTGACGAAACCATTAAACCGATGTTGCAGGATAAAAGTATTAAGATAAGTGTAGGTAAATCTTTTATACTGAGTATAAAAACTACGCACCTGTCGACTTACAGATAAGCAATCAATTTTTATTGTATAATATTTAGCTAAACAGCTTTATAACACTGTGTTTATAAAGCTGTTTAGCTATTGACATTTATATACTCCAGGTATTGATATATCGCATATTTGAGCGATTCAAAGTTCTTGTAACTGCTTTCGTTTATTCCCACCTCCGTACCGTTTTTAAGTTCGATCCAAAGAGTCCTGCCTCCCGCAACAAGTCTTGCCGAATTTTTAGTGCCCGTTACGTATATTTTCTGCACATCACCCTTGGTAATAACTAATTGCCGCTTCAGCATATTACCATACATTAATATGCCATAACCGGATATAGTTATCTTTTGTGGGCTGAGTAAAAACCCCAAAATAATTACAATCATCACTATCACAACTAACGAAAAGAATAACAGCCTGTCAGTAATAAATGCGAGTTCCGGATTGTCCCCATCATCCCGTCGTGCAATTACTAAGAATGCAAAATAACCGATCGAAATTATTAACGCGGGTATTCTAATCCAATACCGAAAATCAACTTTTGAGGTAACAACTCTCTCCATATACTAAACCAAACATAATCAATCAAGGTCCATATCGACAATAGGTCTTTTTTAGTAAAAAATAATCAGCATATCTCATTAACTTTTTATATTTATACATAATCCTATAAACCTGTAAACCAATGAGATCATTCCGACTGTTAATTATACTTACATCATTATTATTTCTTCAATTTAAAAGCTATGCTCAAGCTGTTGATCCGGCTATTGCAGAAAAGATCAATCAGATTGAAAATAACATGCTTAAACCTATACGAATTGAAGGCGATGCGCCATATAGCATTCAGCAGGACATGAAAGACAATCATGTATATGGCATAAGCATTGCGGTAATACACGACTATAAAATAGAATGGGCAAAAGGCTATGGTTATGCCGATGACAGCCTTAAGATACCTGTAACCGCGCAAACACTTTTCCAGGCAGCGTCGCTTAGCAAATCATTAAACGCTATTGGCGTTTTAAAGCTCGTTCAGGATAAAAAACTGGACCTTTATGCTGATATCAATAATTACTTAACCAGTTGGAAATTCCCATATGATTCTCTGTCGAAAGGAAAAAAAATAAGTACGGCTAACCTATTGAGCCATACAGCAGGTATAACCGTTCACGGCTTTGAGGGCTACTCATCAACACTCGCTGTACCTACTTTAGTTGAAGTGCTTAACGGCACAAAGCCTGCAAACTCACCGGCTATAAAATCGATGTACGCACCGGGTTTAAAATCAGAATATTCGGGCGGTGGCGTAACCATTTTACAAATGATAGTGATGGACATTACCCATGAACCCTATGACAAATACATGTACGATAATGTATTGAAACCAATGGGGATGACCAGCAGCACTTATACCCAGCCGCCGGTTAATAAAAAAGCAGAATTGTTAGCCGCAGGCTACCGGCCGAATGGTAAGCAGATACCGGGTAAATTTAATACCTATCCCGAACAAGCCGCCGCCGGTTTATGGACCAACCCCACCGATCTTGCCAAATACATTATTGAAACACAGCTGGCTTATGAGGGCAAATCATCAAAAGTGTTAAACCAACAGATGACCAAACTCAGGCTTACGCCATATATTGATAATCAGGCTGCTTTGGGCACTTTTATAATTACGATGGATAGCACCAAATATTTTTCGCACAGCGGGGCGAATGAAGGTTTCAGGTGCGTTTATTTCGGAAGCCTTGAAGGCGGCAATGGTGTAGTGGTAATGGTGAATTCTGACAATGGCAACATAAACAACGATATTGTGAACAGTGTAGCCAATGTATATGGTTTTAAAGGCTTAAATACCTCTGTAACCCGTAAACTGGTTAAAATTGATGATGCTACATTACAAAGCTATACGGGCAAGTACGCGCTTACACCCAAACTTACAGCTACGATAGCAAAGCAAGGCGACCAATTAACTGTAGAGTTAAGTAACCAGATGCCGATAAAAATTTATCCTGAAGCTAAAAACAAGTTTTTTATAAAAGAATTTAATGGCGAGGTTGAATTTATAACTGATGATAAAGGGCAGGTAACCAAAGCTATCTTTTATGAAAATGGCCGCCCTAATGAGGCACTGCCAGTGAAATGAATTTTGCCTGACAAACAATTTAGCGCTGTGCTGTTAATTTGATAAAAAACATCACTATGAGTAAAATATGGTTTATAACCGGCTGTTCAACCGGATTCGGGCGAGAACTTGCCAAATACGTTTTAGAATCGGGCCATAAGGCCGTTGTCGCATCACGCAAAACTGATGATGTGAAAGATATTGTTGCTGATTATCCGGAAACCTCCATTGCCGTACAGCTTGATGTAACCAAGGCTGATGAGATTAAATCGTCAGTTGAAAAGGCTATTCAGAAATTCGGACGGATAGATGTGTTGGTGAACAATGCCGGCATAGGCTATTTTGGCGCTATTGAAGAAAGCGAGGATGATGAAGTACGCCGCATGTTCGAGATAAATTTCTGGGGTTTAGCTAATATGACCAAAGCCGTATTGCCCGGCATGCGCGCGCAACGCAGCGGTAGTATTGTAAACGTAGCCTCTATTGGTGGACTGGTAGGTTTCCCGGCTGTAGGCTATTATAATGCGACTAAATTTGCGGTTGATGGTTTCTCGGATGCACTATCAAAAGAAGTTGCCCCGCTGGGCATTAAAGTTACTGTAGTAGCACCAAGCGGTTTCCGTACCGACTGGGCGGGCCGGTCAGCCAATAACAGTAAAATTGTGATCGACGATTATAAAACTACTGCCGAAAATAACAAGAACAATATCCGTGGCTACAGCGGCAAACAACCCGGCGACCCGGTTCGTGCGGCAAAAGCCATTGTGAAAGCAGTTGAAGCTGAAAACCCACCGCTGCATTTATTACTCGGCGTTGCAGCCCTTAAAGGTGCCCGCAACAAACTTGATGTATTAAAGAAAGATTTTGATACCTGGGAAGATACCACCACTGGTGCTGATTTCCCGGAAGGAGAATAAAATAATATTAGCTTTCCTGTCATTTCGAGCGGTAGCGAGAAATCTTCTGCTACAATATATGGCGCAAACGCATATCGAAGAAGCTTTCTCGCTACCGCTCGAAATGACATTTTTATTTTATCAATGTTTCGATGGCTAATAATAGCCATATTTGCAAACTATGCCCACCCTGTTCCCTTACGTAAATCAGCAATTCAACGGTACCATCTGGCGCCTTGAAATTGATGAGCTTAGTGAAAATATCTTTATTGAAACCCGTAACGAACAGGACAAACAGGTTAGCTTTTCTTCTATTAATTTAAGTACAGGGCACGTTAATTTTAAAGCGCTAACTACACCCGAGCGCTGGCTAACAGGTATCGAGGCTGCTTATGACGGTGTATTGCTCCTGCATAATTACCAATCAGAAAAAAGCCCATTGCATAAAGGCATTATTGCCATTGATGCTATTACAGGCGAAACTTTGTGGAGCAACTACATTAACGCGTTCGACCATTTAAGTGCCGATGGGCTTGTTGTTTACAACACCAATATTCAGCCTAAAAAATTATTTGTTGTTGATGGTAAAACCGGTGCAACAATTAAGGCTTATGACCCGTCTGATAATCGTGAAGTACAAAGTAACATTATAGTGCCTGATTTGGTTGATTCCTCATATTTATCGCCGGAGTTAATGCCTGTTACACTATTTGGAAATAGTATCCATTATCTGGAATACAATAATTTCAGAATTGTATCTTTGCACGCTTTAGACAATGGTGCTTTAAAACAATATCTGTATATATTTAATGGTGTTGATAACGTTTATAGCGATTTATTAAATACCGATATACAGAAACTACAACCAGAGGCGTTTATATTGCATAAAACCCGTTTAATTTATATTAAAGATAAGTCAGTATTAAATATTGTTAACTTATAAATTAGTGTATTATAACATATTATGAAATTTAAGATCTTATTATTATCTGCATTATTATTTACAACATCCGCATCAGTTTTTGCCAGTTCATTAGTTGATTCAATTGGTGTTGAGAATAAAGATGGCAAAAAAGTGATCCTGCACAAGCTCGATCCGAAAGACAACTATTACTCACTGGGCCGCCTATATAAAGTAAGCCCTAAAAATATAATCCAATTCAATAATAACGCGGCATTGGTTATTGGCAACGTAATTAAAGTTCCTACCGACAGGCCGTTCCTTGAATCATCATACAACACACCACAGCAGCAATTACACCCTGCTACGCAACAAAACGCGGCCGTTAAACCGGTAACCACACCTGTTGTTAAACAACAAGCACCGCCTGTTCAGCAGCAAGTCCAACAACCACAGCCTCAGCAACAGGTTGTTCAGCAAACCCAGCAACAAACACCACCAGCTGCCAATAATAATTTGACACAGGATTATAAGGTATCAGCAGGTGAAACATTATACTCTATAGCCAAGCGTTTTGGCACTACGGTTGAAGATATAACCAGCCTTAACGGCCTTACGTCAAACACATTGGCACCGGGCCAGATATTAAAGGTACGTACAGGAACTCCACCTCCTGTTGCCCCGCCGGTAACACAAACTGTCGCCAAACAAGATAACACGGCTATAATGGCTGCCGATAGCAGCAATGCCAATCATTTTAACGCCAACAAGTTCGGTTTGTATGAAAAGGACGAGAAAGGTGTAGCTACTTATATTGATGGCGCTGATCTCGACCCAAGCAAAAAACTGGTTTTACACCGTACCGCGCCAATTGGCACGGTTATAAAAATAACCAACCCTATGACCAACCTTACTACCTATGCTAAGGTGGTGGGCAGGTTTACCGATAATGAGTCAACCAAGGATGTGATCATCGTAGTTACTAAAAATGTTGCCGATTCGTTAGGTGCCTTGGATAAACGCTTTCATGTAAACATCAGCTACGGCAGCCCGAATGAATAAACCTTTTATAATCGGTATTGCAGGGGGAAGCGGCTCTGGCAAAACCTTTTTTCTAAAGTGTTTTCTGGAGCATTTCAACACTGAGGAGGTGTGCCTGGTATCGCAGGACGATTATTATTTTCCTGTACCGCCTGACATGACCACCGAAGAAAATAAACACTATAATTTCGATCTGCCATCTACCATTGATCATCAGCATTTTGAGGATGATATCAACAGCTTACTTAACTGGAAGGCCATTGTAAAAAAGGAATATACCTTTAACAACCCGAATGCTATCCCCAAAATGCTGGAAATAAAGCCAGCTCCCATTATAATTGTTGAGGGTTTATTCATCCTGCATTTCAGAAAAATTGCCGATTCGCTGGATCTAAAGATCTTTATTGAAGCTGATGATGATATAGCCCTGCAGCGCCGCCTGAAACGGGACCTGATGGAACGTGGCTACTCACATGATGATGTAATGTACAAATGGGTAAACCACGTTGTACCAGCTTATAAAGAGTACCTGCTACCTTATAAAAATGAATGCGACCAGATCATCACTAACAACACTCACGTTGCGGATGATATTATCTGTATAACTGAGGATATATCGCACGAATTGAGGGAGAAAGTATTGAGTTAAGGTAAATTTCTATTCATCTAACCGCGAATTGCAAGCGATAGCATGGCAATACCCGACTTTGCATTGCGGATTTGCCTGGTTTAGACTTATCGCATGGTATCGCTTTTCGCTAAGAAGTTACTATTTTGTCTTGATACAAAAAGTAACCAAAAAAATCAAGACAACAAGGATGCTTCCACGCTCCCTGCCGGTTCTTCACGCTTTTTTCGCTGTTCCAGTGCTTCGCACTTTCACATCACACAAAAAGCTAAACCGTCATTCCCGCCTTTACGCTGGCCCGCCCTTGTTGTCAGGGCCTGCGCTTTTTTAATTGCGGTTCATTTAATGCTGTCTTTTAAAACGATGCTTTTTTCTTTCCCTTTCCCCGTCAGTAGAAAAGCTTCGGACGAAATCAGGCAAAACGATGGTTGGTTGTGTGCAAAGGCAGGGCATAAGCAGATTTTTACAGAAGGGTAATGGCCAAGTGAGTAGCGACAGCAGGGTAAAAATATAGCAGCCCAGGTTTTGCCTGATTTGCGGGGCAATGGCCTGTGCGCCAAAGAAGCCTTTCTACTGACTTGATTTTTTGCTACCTTTTGTATCAAGACAAAAGTAGTAGCCTCCGCGGCAATGAGCGGCTGCGCAAGATAAGTCTACAATAAGCATAACCGCTCTGAACAACTGTATTGCTTCGTTCTTCGCAATGACGCTTGGTGAAAATTAAATCAAATCACCATCTCCGGCACATCTCCTTCTATCAGCAATCTACCCTCGGTAGCCTTTATAATCTCCTCCACACTTATCCCCGGAGCGCGTTCAATCAGCTTAAAACCACCGCCATTAGGTAACACATCAAGTACTGCTAATTCAGTTACTATTTTTTTAACGCAGTTGATGCCTGTTAGCGGCAACGTACATTGAGGTAGTAGTTTTGATTCGCCTGCTTTATTTACATGCTGCATAGCTACAATTATGTTTTCTGCGGATGCCACCAGGTCCATTGCACCGCCCATGCCTTTAACCATTTTACCGGGGATCTTCCAGTTGGCGATATCACCATTTTCGGATACCTCCATAGCGCCCAGGATGGTGAGGTTAACTTTCTTAGCCCGGATCATCCCAAAACTCATTGCCGAATCAAATATGGCTGAGCCCGGCAATGTGGTGATGGTTTGCTTGCCCGCATTTATGGTATCAGCATCCTCATTCCCCTCAAAAGGGAACGGCCCCATACCCAATAAACCGTTTTCCGATTGCAGCACCACATCCATATTTTCGGGTATGTAATTAGCCACCAGTGTAGGTATACCAATGCCCAGGTTAACGTAGTAACCATCTTTTATCTCTCTTGCTATGCGCATGGCAATGCCTTGTTTGTCTAACATCTTTCAATAGATTTACAGTAAACTTTTAATGAAATATTTTGGCGATTCTTCATAGCCCTGACGTTCATAAAAACGGTGGGCATCCGTTCTCCGTGAGTGGCAATGAACATGAATGCGATCGCATTTCCTGTCTGTCGCTATTTTCACAGCATATTCTTCTAAAGCTTTACCTATACCCAAACTTCTTGCTGTTTCATCAACTGCAAAATAGCTTATAACTGCAAAATCTCCTGCTAACGCAATTTGAGGAATAAAATGCAGAGAGATAAAACCCACTATCTTGCCCTGATCTTCATAAACTAAAATTTGCTGGTCGGGATGATGAAGCATTGCCTCCATCCTGTTTTTAATCAAGTCGGGGGTTGCAGGATATTCCAATTGTTCAAGCAGATGTTTTATTGCTTTATGATCGGCAAGTGTTGCTTTTCTGATACTCATGATTTTGCCCTCACCGTTCGCTGTTCAATCCTTTTCTCATAATCCTTGCCTTTAAAGATCCGGTGTACGTAAATTCCAGGTGTGTGGATATGGTCAGGATCAAGTTCACCGGGTTCAACCAGTTCTTCAACTTCTGCAATAGTTACCTTACCGGCCATGGCCATTACGGGGTTAAAGTTACGTGCCGTGCTGCGATAAACCAGGTTACCCATGGTATCGCCTTTCCAGGCTTTTACAATGGCGAAATCGGCATCAAAAGCCATTTCCATCAGGTAATCTTTTCCGTTAAAATTTCTTATTTCTTTGCCTTCGGCGATCTCGGTGCCTATGCCTGCCGGGGTAAATATCGCGGGCATACCGTAACCTGCGGCCATGCAACGGGTAGCAAGTGTACCTTGCGGGATCAGTTCAACTTCCAGTTCGCCGCTTAATAATTGCCGTTCAAATTCAGCGTTTTCGCCTACGTATGATGATACCATCTTTTTTACCTGTCGTTGCTTAAGCATCAAGCCAATGCCAAAATCGTCGACCCCGGCATTGTTGGAGATACAGGTGAGATCCTTTACTCCTTTTTTCACCAACGCTGTAATACAATTTTCGGGCAAGCCACATAAACCGAAACCGCCTAGCATTAAGGTCATGCCGTCCTTAATATCATGGATAGCTTCATCGGCCCCATTAACTACTTTATTCATATTTTATAATTGGTGGGATAAAATTAAGTTTTTTTATTCATGGGATATTCAGACTTACGAAGTTTTAAAAACTTCGTAAGTCTTTATCGTTAATAAACAAAACAATTAAATGTTTGGTGCATTGTATTTATATATCAAATAATAAATCTATGGCATTTAATGAAGATGATTTAACGAATGACAGGGACAATCATTCGTCGATAAAAACACAGCCCAACGCCTACCCCGTTAAAGATGAACATGCGATTGAAGAAAAAGATCTGAAGAAAACCTTTTTATTTGGCAAAGGCGATCAGCATGCAAACCCAACTGAAGGCAAAGGCATTGGCGGACAAAAATTCGGACAGGAAAATCTTACACCTGCCGGTGATGATAAAAATAATCCATCGCGTAACGCGGGGTACACCAATGCTTATTTTGCGCGAACCGAACCATCGGATGAGCATCCTGAAGATTCAAATTTCACAGCCAGAAACCAGGATGGTGAGCCAGATTACAGTAAAGCACAACCATATGCATCAGGCAGTGATCCCAAGCCAGAAAAAAGGGAACGCGGTAATGGTGAAAACGACCGCCCGCACCCGCAGGAGGAGTACAGCGAAGGCACTGATGATAATGACGGCGGAGAGCCCAACATCCCCGGGCCTAATGAGTTACCTGATCAACAAAAGGTTGGGGAGGATGATGGTAAAGATCATATAGAAACGTAGGATTCTATTTAGAAAAGATTGTCATTCTGAGCGATAGCGAATGGATCTTCTGCTCCGGATAGGTTACGGTAGAAGATCCATTCGCTATCGCTCAGGATGACAAAGTTTTTTAGCCGTAAAAGTTACCAATTCATATTCTTGGCGACAAAACCTTCCAGGTCATCGGCCATAACTCGCTGCTCCTTAACACTCGGGTGGCCCGGTGTATTTTTGTAAGGGATAAAATGGGTATAAATATTCTTGTCATTTAGTCCGTCGACTGCTTTTTGAATATAACCAGGCCATGGTGAGCCTGCTTTAGTGGCATCCATACTGCCCAGTATACAAATGATATGCGCCTTTGGATATTTACCCCGCACATTTGCAACAAAACTGCGGTAAGCATTAATGATAAACTCAGGCGTAGGCTTGGTAGTACCAAACTTAGCTTTGAACTGCGGATTATTTGGCATTTCGATAAGCCATGAATCATTCTGAAAAAGATTGATCACTACCAGATCGGGCGTATATTTCGAGAAATCCCATTTACTGGTTGAATCTGTTGCATCCAGCCTATCGTACATTTCGGGCATAACCAGCGGGAACCAGCTAATAGTGATGCCGATGCCGCTTTTTGATGTATTATAGAAATCAGCATTAAAGTGCCTTGCTGTTACAGCTGCATAGCTGATGTAACCATCCTCATAAGGCGCTGATCCTCTATCCTGCCCGGTACTATCCTCAGCTGCATAACCACAGCTAATAGAATCTCCGAAATACTCAATTTTACGTTTAGAAACCGGCGACGCTGATAAAACCTTACCACCTTTTTCAATAGTAAACCCATAAAACCAGATTTTACCTTTATCCCATTCGGTACGTTTAAATAATTCTAAAGTATGCTTACCCGCGCTAAGGCCAGTAACGGAACGTTCAAACTTTCCACCAACAGTCGCTTGTTCTTTTCTGATTATCTTACCATCAACCAAAACATTATAAAAATTCTCACCCCGCTCATCTCGCATTTGATAGCTGATGCCTGTACCCTCAAAATTTATTTTAATCGTGGTACCCGACCATGATAACATAGCGGCAGTATCCTGCGGCTCAACCCTGCCCATATACTGAATATGCGGATCATTAGGCTTAACTATTATTTGAGCATTACAACTAAACGCAGCTACGATCAGCGTTAGCGAAAAGATAAGGGATTTATAATTCATTAGTTATATGGTTAATTGAGGTTATTTCAAATATACATAAGTTATACCATCTCCCCCACGGTCAGCATGCTCATCTTCCATACGGTCAACCTGATCATATTTTTTCAGGTATTGCCTTATCATTTTGCGTAAAATGCCGTCGCCCTTGCCGTGTATGATCTTCAGGTTACCGAAGCCCATCATCAATGCCCGGTCGAGCAAACGTTCAATATTGCCCAAAGCATCCTCGGTACGCATACCGCGCACATCTATCTCCGGACTAAAGCTTGCCATATCACTGCTATGTGAATTATAGCTTTTTCTAACCTCTTTCGGCACTTCCTTGCGGGATACCTTTTGCACTTTGCTCTTTTTGGCAACGGTACGCAGTTCACCCATCGAGATGATCACATTATCGCGGGCAATCTCAATAACTTGACCTGTCGTATCAGAATCATTCAGTTTTACCCAATCGCCGGGTTTTAATTCATCATCATTAACAACCGGTTTCTTAACCTCGGCTTTAACCGTATTCTTTTGTAACTCCTTGTTCAGGTTCTCGCGCAGGTTACGGGTGGTTTCCTTATCAGCCTGACTACTTTTTATTTCGGATATCGTATTCTCCACCAGTTTATTCGCATTCAGGATGATATTCTTCGCTTCCTGTTTTGCATCACGGATGAGTGTCTTTTTATTTTCTTCGAGATAACTTTTTAATTGTTCATTCTCCGCCAATAAAGCGTTTACCTGCCTTTGCTGGCGTTCAAGTTTTATGCGGGTATCGTTTATTTCTTTCTTTTCACGTTCCAGATCAACCAGCAGTGTATCCACCTTTTTTTGCCCGGCACTTACCTTGCTTTTGGCCAGGTTAAGCACATTTACCGGTAATCCTATTTTTTGTGCGATCTCAAATGCGTATGAACTGCCCGGCTTACCCACTTCCAATATGTACAGCGGCTTCATCTCCACGTTATTGAATAGCATGGAAGCATTCTCCAACCCTTCGGTATTGCTCGCGAAAATTTTAAGGTTAGAATAGTGCGTGGTAACCATCCCCTTCACCTTTTTATGGTTAAGTGATTCTAGCACAGCTTCAGCAATCGGGCCACCAAACTGCGGGTCGGTACCTGTACCAAACTCATCAATCAGTATCATTGATTTGGCGTTGGCCTGCTCCACAAACTCCTTCATTTTTGAAAGGTGCGCACTGTAGGTACTCAAATCGCTTTCTATCGACTGATCATCACCAATATCCACAAAAAATGAAGCGAATACGCCCATGGTACTGGCCTCCGATGCCGGTATCAACAAGCCTGCCTGCAGCATCATTTGCAGCAAGCCAACCGTTTTCATACACACCGATTTACCACCGGCATTCGGTCCCGAAACTACTACTATACGTGTGCCATCATCTATCTGTACATTGAGCGGCACAACGGTTTTATGCTCCTTTTTAAAGTTGAGGAACAGCAATGGATGGCGTCCATTTACCAGTTTAAGGCCGGGTTTATTAACCACATCGGGCATTTCGCCTTCAATATCAATGGCAAACAGTGCTTTGGCCCGCACAAAATCCAGCTTGGTTAATAAACCATGATAGGATAATAAAAGCGGAATATACGGCCTCAGTTCATCGGTTAAGGCGGTTAATATTTTAATGATCTCGCGCCTGCGCTCAAATTCAAGGTCGCGGATCTTATTATTCAGGGTGAATACTTCCTCGGGCTCCATGTAAACGGTTTGTCCTGAAGCCGACTCATCATGAATAAAGCCTTTCAGCTTACGCTTATTCTCAGCTAATAATGGAATGCAAAGGCGACCATCGCGCACTGTTAATGAACCATCGGCTGTCCATCCGCTTGATGACGCGTTTTTAAAGATCTGGTCTATTTTTCTACGTGCTTCCTGTTCGGCTTTTGAAATGCCGGATGTGATATCCATCAGTTCACGCGATGCATTTGGCTTTATCTTTCCTTTGGCATCAATTACCTGTTCTATTTTTCGGATGATGGCTTTTTCAATCGGCAAATGCTCAAATAAAGCTTCGAGATTTGGGTATTGGCCTTCACGGTCATTAAAATAACCGATCACCGAAAAAACGGTATTCAATGAGGCTTGTACCTGGTAAAATTCCTCTTCACTTAAAAAAACACCCTCTACACGTATCTTATTAGCCAGCGATTTTATATCAAAAAAATGCTGAATAGGCAGCGGGGCATCATTTATTAATATATTTTTAAACTCATTGGCCTGACTTAAAAATTTGCGGATTAGGTCGTAATTATTCATTACCTGTATCTTATCCACCATTTGCTGGCCCATCACACTCAGGCAATGGTTTTTTATCAGTTCCTTTACCTCGGTAAATCCCAGCTTATCAACACTACTTTGCGGGTAAAGCATTCTTATTTTTCTGTTTTATTTGTTTTATCAGTGAATCTCTGTGTGCCTGCATCCGTTCAAACCTGGTTCGCGGGTTTATAGCAGGGCCATGCGGCAAAGGCCCGCGCGGGGTTTGCATGGTTGGCATAGCACCGGCATTTGGGGTAACTGTACCGGTAGGCATGACGGGCCTGTTTACTTTAGCCGGGTTTTGTTTCATCATAAGCTTAGTTACCGAATCGGTTTTTGCTTGTAGATTCTTTAAAACCTGGTCATACATATCACTAAACTCCACTGGTTTTGTGCCAGCATAATAGGTAAAACTCTTTTTAAATTGTGCGGAATCGGTGTGATACTTTGCAAAAACTGCAAGGTACCTGCCCTTTCCGTATTTATACAAAGTATCAGGTGTTTGAGGTATGGTGATTAATGTGCCGTCTACAATATGTACCTCGGTCAACAGGGCTATCATTCTGTCTTTATCAATTATACCGTCGGGTGTACCCGGTTTGCAGGCAGATAAAAAAAGCAATACTGAAAAAAACAAGATTATATATTTACGCATTCTGTAATTTAGCGGTTTAATTCAGCAAAAATACGGATAAATGAGCATTGCCGATAACATCATCAGCCTAAAAAAGGAAACGGATAGTTTACATGTAATATTATTAGCGGTATCAAAAACAAAACCGCCCGAAGATATACAACAAGCATACGATGCCGGTCAGCGTATTTTTGGCGAAAACCAGGTACAGGAACTGGTTGATAAATACGAAAATTTACCAAAGGATATACAATGGCACCTGATTGGCCACCTGCAAAGCAATAAGGTTAAGTACATCGCGCCATTCATCAGCATGATACAATCTGTTGATAGCCTGAAGCTTTTGCAGGAGATAAATAAACATGCGCTAAAAAATGACCGCGTAATTGACTGCCTTTTGCAGATCTACATTGCCGACGAGGAAACTAAATTTGGTTTAGGTTTTGATGAGGCGATCGAACTGCTGCGTTCTGATGAATTTGCCGAACTGAAGAATATTAAGATCCGCGGCCTGATGGGTATTGCCACCAATACCGATAACGAAAAACAGATAAAGGAAGAATATTACGAACTTAAAACCTTTTTTGATGGTATTAAGGCAAGTTTCTTCCGCAAGGATAAGACTTTTAATGTACTATCAATGGGTATGTCATCCGACTATAAGATTGCCATTGAGCAGGGCAGCAATATGGTACGCTTAGGCAGTACTATATTTGGCAGCCGTGTGGTAAAGCACTGGAAAAATAATTAATCCCCTTTTGTCATGCTGAGGAACGAAGCATCTATTGTACGAGCGAATATCGCGCGTAGATAAACTCGGATAGGTTCTTCGCTATCGCTCAGAATGACAATTTACCAATGAACTAATGAACCACTGAACTAATGAACCACTGAACTAATGAACATACAAGTAAGAACAGCTAAAAAAGAAGACTGCCCGCGTTTAATGGAGTTGATAAATGAACTCGCCCTTTTTGAAAAACTGCCGGATGAAGTTACCGTAAGCCTTGAAGAATTTGAGGATGCCGGATTCGGTAAAAATCCGGTTTGGAAAGCTTTTGTAGCCGAGGACGATCATATTATTGTTGGCTTCGCGTTGTATTACGTGCGTTATTCAACCTGGAAGGGCTGTCGTTTGTATCTGGAAGACCTGCTGGTAACTGAAAGTTATCGTGGTAAAGGTGTGGGTAAATTATTGTTCGACAGGATAATAAAGGAAACATATGACATGGGCTTTAGTGGTATGGTTTGGCAGGTACTGGATTGGAATGAGCCGGCCATAAAATTCTACAATAAATACGAGGCACATATCGAATCGGGCTGGCTTAACGCGGCTTTATCTAAGGAACAGTTACTAAACTACTTATAATGAAATTACAGTATCTGCCTTTTTTGTTCGTCGTTTTACTGATGAATGCCTGTAACTGGGGCAAGCCCAACAACTCGCCCAATGGCATTAATAAGGATACGCTTGCTTATACCTATCAAACTGTAAAACAGCGCGCGTCCGACTGCGGCACTAAGCCCGATAGCGGTTGCACTGTAGCCATTGTAAAGTATCCCTCATTCAGCAATAAAAGTTTACTGAATGATAGTGTGAGGAACAGGTTGTTCAATTTATTCTGGGTTGATTCGACCGTTGAGGCTGATACCGATTTGCAGAAATATACACGCGAGTTTGTAAGCATATACGAGCAAAGCAAAAACGACCCGGCGGTAAAAGGGAAGATATTTACCGTTAAAAGTGACGCGAAAATTTTAAGGCAGGATTCGAGCCTTACCACGCTGGAAATCGGTGGTTATATGTTCCAGGGCGGCGCGCATGGTGCTACAGTAACCGAGTTTTTGAACTGGGATACCAAAGCCAACAAAAGCCTGGCGCTAAACGATATACTCGTTAAGGATTATAAAGACAAACTTACACCCGTAGCCGATACTATTTTCAGGCATGATGAAAAACTGAGTATGGATGCCTCATTAGCGCAGGATTATTTTTTTAAGGACAACCTATTCGCACTGAATAACAACTTTTTGATAACACCATTAGGGCTGAAGTTTTTATACAACCAGTACGAGATCAAGCCATATTCGGCCGGGCAAACCGTTCTGCTTATCCCCTATGCTAAAATTAAATCACTATTATTGCCGCATACGGTAGTATCACAATATATTAAATAATGCTTGTTTTTAAATTCGGAGGGGCATCCGTAAAAAATGCCGAAGGTATTATCAACTTAGGGAAAGTAGTTAGTCAATATGCCGACAAGCAATTGCTAATAGTAGTTTCGGCCATGGGCAAAACCACTAATGCGCTTGAAAAATTAACCAAAGCTTATTTTACCCAGGCTGATGATGTAAATGAAATTTACGAAGAGATAAAGCAATATCATTACAACATCCTTTTTGAACTTTTCGATAATAACGACCCTGTTTTTGATGATGTAGCCAACACTTTTGTGGAGATTGACTGGATGCTGGAAGATGAACCGCATGATGATTACGATTTCATTTATGATCAGATCGTATCTGTTGGTGAGTTGGTTTCTACCCGCATTGTAAATGCTTACCTCAATAAGATCAGCCTAAAAAGTCAATGGCTTGATGTGCGCGGATATATTCATACCGATAATACTTATCGTGAGGGTGTAGTGCAATGGCATAAAACCAAGGAAAGCATCCTGCATCATATCCCGGCTTTGTTAACGAAAAGCATTGTTGTAACTCAAGGCTTTTTAGGCGGCACATCTGAGAATTTTACTACCACGCTTGGTCGTGAGGGGTCTGATTACACGGCATCAATATTGGCCTCATGTCTTGGCGCGGAATCAGTTACTACCTGGAAGGATGTACCCGGCATCTTAAATGCCGACCCTAAATATTTTGAGAACACCATTAAGTTTGATGAGCTCTCCTACACAGATGCCATCGAGATGACCTATTACGGTGCTACTGTAATCCATCCGAAAACTATAAAACCATTGCAAAATGCTAAAATACCTTTACTGGTAAAGCCTTTTAATGCCCCATCGGCAGCAGGTACGGTAATTAAGGAGGATGGGCATAATGACTTTGTTAAGCCGGTTATTATCATCAAACAGAACCAGGTATTACTGTCGCTGTCGGCTAAGGATTACTCCTTTATATCAGAAAATCATTTAAGCGAGATCTTCCGTCTATTTGCGCAGAGCCATGTAAAGATCAATGTAATGCAAACATCGGCATTAAGCTTTTCGGTTTGCTTTGATCATGATGAGGACCGCTTTAAACAACTTTTACAAAGCCTGAACGAAGGCTTTAAAGCAAAATACAACAGCGGTTTAACGCTGATTACTACGAGGCATTATACGCCAGCATCGTTAAAAGAATTGACTGTAGGCAAAACTGTATTGATTGAGCAGGTAAGCAGGAATACAGCGCAGATGGTGGTGAGGTAAAACATCAAAAAAAGTCATGCCGAACTTGTTTCGGCATCCCACAAACCAAGTAAGCGACATGCTGGCTATCGGGCATGTGAAATCCCGAAACAAGTTCGGGATGACCGGGTTAAAAATATAGAGGCCATGAAAATCTACCAGCAAACCATACAACTTCGTGAGCGCAAACGCGGGTTTCATCTCATAACCACTGAGGTTGTGAATGCCTTACCGCAGATCAATGAGTTAAGAACAGGTATTATGCAGGTTTTTATTCAGCATACTTCCGCCTCATTAACCATAAATGAAAACGCCGACCCTACTGTACGTATAGACTTTGAAATGTATTTTAATAAGGCCGTACCCGAAAATGACCCGGATTACCGGCATGATTACGAAGGCTCTGACGATATGCCCGCGCATTTGAAAGCCGCTATGCTAGGCAGTTCGGTAACTATACCTATCCGTAACGGTCGGCTTGCCTTGGGTACATGGCAGGGTATTTACCTATGCGAACACCGGAATTTCGGCGGACAAAGAAATCTTGTAATAACAGCCTGGGGAGAGGCATAATTATTAATATTAATTTACATTTGCAGGTAAATTAAATAATACCATTTGGTATATTTTAGTTTAACTTTGAACATTATTTTAGAACATAAATAATATGCTTAAGAGAGTTGTTGTAACCGGCCTTGGCGCTGTAACACCACTAGGAAATGATATACAATCGTTTTGGCAAAATGCATTAGCCGGCAAAAGCGGTGCAGCCATCATCACAAAGTTTGATGCATCGTTATTCCGTACGCAGTTTGCCTGCGAGGTAAAAGGCTTTAATGCTGCCGATTTTTTGGATCGTGCCGATGTTAAAAGAACCGATACTTTTACCCAATATGCCATCGCGGCCTCAGATGAGGCAATAAAAGATTCTGGGTTCGATTTCGAAAAAATGGATCCGTTTGATGTAGGTGTAATATGGGGATCGGGCCAGGGTGGCATGGAAACTTTTGAAGAGCAAGTGAGCGAATATGCACGCGGTAACGGACAACCACGCTACAGCCCCTTCTTCGTGCCAAAATTCCTGACCAATATGGCTTCAGGCATGATCTCTATCCGTAACGGGTATATGGGTATCAATTACACCGCGGTCTCAGCATGTGCAACCTCAAATACAGCTATAATGGATGCTTATAACTATATCCGTTTAGGCAAAGCAAAAATTGTTATTAGTGGTGGTTCAGAAGCGACAATTACCCCTGCCTCTATTGGTGGTTTCAGCGCGATGAAAGCCATGTCGGCTCGTAATGATGACCCGCAACGTGGTTCAAGACCGTTTGATATAGACCGTGATGGCTTTGTTATGGGTGAGGGCTCAGGCGCATTAGTATTGGAAGAATATGAGCATGCTGTTAAACGCGGCGCTAAAATTTATGCTGAAGTAACCGGCGCATCAATGACAGCCGATGCTTATCACATGACCTCAACCCATCCCGAAGGTAAAGGTGCCGCAAAAGCCATGGAACTGGCTTTAAACGAGGCGGGCATTACCATTAACCAGGTTGACTACCTGAACATGCATGCCACCTCCACCCCTGTTGGCGATCTATCTGAACTTAAAGCGGTACATACATTAACAGGTGACGAAAAATCAACTATGCAAATTGGTGCTACCAAATCAATGACGGGTCACCTGTTAGGTGCAGCTGGTGCTATTGAGGCCATCATTTGTTTAATGGCCATAAAAGACCAGGTATTACCACCAACCATCAATACTGAAACGTTAGACCCGGCAGTACCAGCCAATTTGAACATTGTTCGCGGACAAGCTATTGAACACAAAGTGAATGTAGCTATGAGCAACACCTTTGGTTTCGGCGGGCATAATGGTATTGTGGTGTTTAAGAAGATATAATTTAAATTATCCGCATAAAAAATAGCGATGAGTTTGAAACCCATCGCTATTTTTATTTATAAACCTTATTTACCCCATCGTTTGTGCCCTCACAAACGATCAACTAATTTATAACTTGTAGTTGTTTGTGAGGACACAAACAACGGGGTAAAAGATATAGACTTACGAAGTTTTTAAAACTTCGTAAGTCTCAAACCATCATGTCATTTCGAACGATAGAGAGAAATCTTCTTCGATACGCGTTCACGACTGCAAAGTTCGCAAAGCAGGTTTAGCAGATTCTTTGCTATCGCTCAAAATGACAAAATATTACCTCCTCGAATTCAGCATCACAAACGCTTCTTTAGGCGATTTTAAGTACGCATCGTAAAACTGCGCGGTAAATCCTACATGAATCTCTTCGGTATCACTTTCAAAAGCCTGCAACAACTCTTCCGCTACCTGTAGTGGCGGGATACCATTGCTGCCGCCAATATCTTGTGAAAAATCGGTATCAACTAATGGCGGCATTAGTTCAAATACTTTTATAGCTGTAGTTTTTGCCAATGAAAACCGTAATGCCTGGGTGTAAGAATGCAAAGCGGCTTTACTTGCCGAATATGTAGGCACATCATACGAAGGCGCAATAGCTAAAATAGAAGTTACATTTACAATAGCCGCTTCCTTTTGCTTTGCAAGCACTGGCAACAAATGGTCTGTTAAACGCAATACCGCAAGGTAATTAGTTAAAATTTCGGCATTGGCGTTTTCGTAAGCATTTGCTCCTGGCAATAATTGATATACAGATGCCTGACCAGCATTGTTGATCAAAACATCCAAGCCATCGTAATTAGCAGTTATGTGACTTACTAATTTGTTTACATCTTCCTCTTTGGTAATATCCCCAGCGAAAATGTCAACATTGTTCAATTTTGCGGCTGCATCTTTCAGCCTTGCTTCGCTCCTGCCGGTAATGATCACTTTGTTACCTTTTTCGGTTAATAACTTTGCGATCTGAAAACCTATACCGGAACCACCGCCGGTTATAAGTACTGTTTTATTTGAAATGTTCATTTTGATAATTTTTAAAATTGTGTTGTTTTCTTCTTTGAAATACTGTGCAATATTACATCATAAAATATACCAATTGGTATATTTTATGTCAAATTTTTTATACTTTCATCTGGCTGATCAACAACTCAACGGTCTGCATTATTTTATCCATATTGGTTTGGCTATTGGTTACTTTTGCTATCATTATTCCCCCTTCAATTAAAGCAACTATTGATAAGGCAATCTGCCCGTGATCCAGTCCTTCTTTAAACTCTCCAGCTGCTATACCGCCTTGTATAAGGTCCTGAATATTTTTTTTCCAACGCAATACTGCCTTTGCTGCACGATCTTTTAACAGGCTATTGGTATCATCTGCCTCAACAGCTGTATTAAGTACAGGGCAACCACCTACAGGGAACGAGCCACGTGTAAACTGATCATACACCTGGGCATAAACCATTAATTTATCATGATACGTTTTTGCCTGTTGGATACGCTCCTGAATCACCTGCCTAACTTTGCTTGAATTATAATCGAACACAGCCAGCGCCACATCTTCTTTATTACCGAAATTGCCGTAGATACTGCCTTTGGTTAAGCCGGTAGCTTCAGTAATATCAGACATAGAAGTCCCTGCATATCCTTTCGTATTAAAAATACCTGAGGTAGTTTCAATAATGAACTGGCGTGTACGGTCGGCTTTTGACAGTTTATTTTCCATATACAAATATACCAAATGGTATTAATAATCAATCCTGTTTAAAGTGTTATTTCGTATTTTGATATTAAGATGATACGTTTGCTATCCAAAAGATACTACCATACTTATAGATATCATGTTAACAGATACAATCAATCGTCCTCCCAATAAAGAAGCATGTGGTGCAAGCATCAATGCTATAAAAGATGCCCTTTATGCCTTAAATGGTAAATGGAAGTTATTGATCATTGTATCGCTTGTTGATGGCCCTAAAAGGTTTAAAGAAATACAGCGCGACCTGGAAACTATTACGCCCAAGATATTATCAAAAGAATTGAAAGAACTTGAACTTAATGGCTTTGTAGAGCGAAAAGTTTTTAATACTACTCCCGTTACTGTAACCTATGAACTTACGCCTTACAGTTCAAGTTTAGGCAATATTATGAATGAACTCCGGCTTTGGGGTATCCAACACCGCAAGCATCTTGTTGAAACCAGTAAAGCACAATATTTAGCTTCCACAACTTAATTAAACTTTGTAAAACTTGTATCATATTAATTATATGTTATAACATACAATGCTATTTATGCTGATTTTTGCATTGTAAATTCAAACAAGAAACACCTATAACAATGTATAAAGTAAAAATAATTTCATCAAGTGTAAGGCCGGGCAGAAAAGGGCCTGTAATAGCCAAATGGATAACCGATGTTGCACAACAACATGGTTTTGAAGCAGAACTTCTGGATCTGGGCGAAGTAAACCTGCCATTGATGAACGAGGCTGTGCACCCACGCCTTAAACAATACGAACACGAGCATACCAAGCAATGGAGCGCAAAAATTGAAGAAGCTGACGCCTTTATCTTTGTAACTGCCGAATACGATTACAGCTATCCTGCCCCGCTTAAAAATGCTTTGGAGTATCTGGTACAAGAATGGGCCTACAAACCAGCCGGTATTGTAAGCTATTCAATTGGGCCATTTGCAGGTGTTAGGGCATTATCAAACCTGAAGCCCGATTTGCTTTCATTAAAAATTGTTGCTTTGGCTGAGGCAGTAAGCATCCCGGCTTACAACCAGTTCTTAAATGAAAACGACGAGTTTGTACCAAACGAATTACTGATCAATACATCAGCACTAATGCTGAAAGAACTTGCACGCTGGACCAAAGGCTTAAAAGCGATTAAAGAAGATATATAATTAAGGTAATTTAACCTTAAAAACTCGGTAAGGGTATGCAACCATATCCTTACCGTTATTGTATTTAGGCTGGCGGTTCATTTGCGAGCAGCTGAAATACAAATAGCCATCGTTGCCAATCCCAAAAGAATCAGGCCAGATGATACGGTCGTCCTGTACCAGCATATGTATCTTTCCATCCGGACTAACATACTGTATAGCATGGTCGGGCGAATCACTTAAATAGATGTTATCTTTTTTATCGGATATCATACCGTGGCAAACACCGGTTTCGGCAACCATTTCAACTTTGGCTGATAGATCGGCATCGGATAAATTGGCATTCGCCAAATAAGCCGTTTGTATGCGGTACAGCTTGGTTTGATTGATCGCCCTGAAATAAAAATATTTGTTATCTGCGGTTAAAGCTATTCCATTAACTGCCGAAGCAAAAGGCTTGCCGCTCGTATCCACCACATCCTTATCATCCAGGTGTAACACAAATCCGGGATCTATAATAGTTGATTTATCATCCTTTAGCACCACCCTGCTTTTACCGCTTACCAGATCGAGCACTACAATAGCATGCAAACCGGGGTCAGAAAGGTAGGCCAGTTGCTTACTGTTATCCACCCTAACATCATTTAAGGCGCTTTTATCTTTTGGCAGATCATCAAAGTTATAAGTCCTTTTTACGGTATTATCTGAAAGATCGATCTTCACGAGTTTAAATTTACCTGTTTTACTTTTGTTATCGCCTATAACTGCTGCTGCACCAGCCGGGGCCGAATCAAGCACCCATAAAAAATTGCGGTTATCTGTATACAGGTCCTGCACGTTTACAAAATGTGTGTCTGGTTCATCGGGCACATAAGTATTCCAGGCAGTATCAGGATAAATTACTGCTTTGCCGTCCACTATTTCGGTAAGCGCGTACAAAAAGGGCTCATGATGCGGGAAAGAAACAAATAAGCGATTGGTTGATGGTGCCAGTTTAACGCCTATAGGCTGATAATCACCAAAAGCGGCAACCTCAATTAACTGCGGCTTATTTTTTTGTGCATGTGATTGGTAAACCAACGCCATAATTCCTGCTGTAAGGAGTATTCTTCTTAACATTCGCTTTCGCTATTAAAATGATAAACGCTCCCGGTGGTATGCCGGGAGCGTCAAATTTAATCATTTAGCCTTTCTTATGCTCAGGTTTATGAGCGCTGTATTTGTTTGAAGTTTGGTCGGAACGTTGTCCGCCTGAATTACTGATCCCTTTTTCCCTCAGCTTCTCATTTTGGTTAGTAAAAGCACGATCAGATTTTGGCTGCCCCTGCCCATTGTTGTTGTTCTTAAAACCTTCTTGATTTTTCATAATAATTGATTTTAATTGACAATTATTATAGATACAACAATTGTACCGGAATGATTACAAACCAATTATTACTCATAAAAAAAGCTGCAACCTTTAACAAGGTGCAGCTGCATTAAATTAACTAACTAAACTATTAATACGTTGCGTTCTGCTTTAAATTTGGATTGGTTTCAATGTCATTTAATGGTATTGGCAGATATTCCCTTCCCGGAGTGTAAGTATTAAACTCTGGATCTCTTGATTTCAGGAATGCAAGTTTAACCGGATCCTGTAACCATCCCCAGCGTACAATATCATCAAAACGGTGGCCTTCCAGTGAGAACTCCAGGAACCTTTCATGCGCAATCTGATCACGCATTTCCGATTGTGTTAAGCCTGGTTTAACAGTGGCCAGGTCAGCCAGTCCTACACGGCTGCGCACTTGCTGAATATACGGATATGCGTCGCTGGTGCTGCCTAATTCATTTAAACATTCGGCATACATCAGCAATACATCAGCATAACGCATCATACGCTCGTTAATACCTGAACGCCAGTCGTACTCGTTTGCAAACCCATCTTCGCTGTTCTCATATTTATGGCACCAAAGCTGGTTTAGTGATGAACTGTTTGCATAAGCAACCTGGAAACTTACACCATACAAGGTTTCTCCGGGCTTATTATAGAACATACTCACATCCAGGCGGGGATCAACACCACCTGCCGCTGTTGGTTCCTGCATATATTCATTGTATAGTGCTTGTGATGGCTGTACGTCGCCAAAGCCGAAGCTTGCAGCACCAAATGTTACCGCACGTGCCGATGTACGGCCCCAGCCTGATTCAGGTTCGCCACCCCAACCAAGGTCAGTTCCCCCGGCATCACGTGAAAATTGAACCTCAAATACCGATTCGGCATTGTTCTCCGCGTTTAAAAAGAAGTTGTCGTAATAATTGGTCATCAGGCTATAAACACCCAGGTTCATTACCGCTTTAAATTGAGCAGCGGCATCGGTATAATCCTTTGTGAACAGATAGGTTTTACCTAAATAAGCCAGCGCAGCGCCTTTTGTTGCACGGCCAACCTGGTTATCAACACTGGTTAAAGTAGCGTAGCTTACCGGCAGCAGATCTGCAGCTTTTTTAAAGTCGCTGATCACTTGTTGCCAAACATCTGCCTGCGCTACCTGTTTTTGCAGGTAATCAGTTGTTGATGCTGGCGGAGTTAGCGGCATTGGGATGTTCTTGTAGAAATCTGTTAAGTGAAAGTAATACAGTGCCCTTAAAAAGTACGCCTGACCTAACACACGGTTTTTAAGGTCCCCATCCATTGATATATTAGGCACGTAGGCGATAACCTCATTGGCACGCAAAATACCCTGGTAATAAGCTGTCCATGCAATGGATGAAGTAAATCCGCTGGAAGCTAAATTAAATTTTCCGCAGTTATAGATCTGATCCCACGGACTGTTACTGGTTACATCGTCGCCACGTGTGTTTTCAATCACGGGGGTAAAACGCATGTACGAGCCATCAATTATTAAGCTTCCGTAAACGGCGTTAATACCGGCTACCGCGTCGCTTGATGTTTTCCAAAATGTTTGAGTGGTTTGGGCGTTTGGATTTACTGTATCCAAACTGCTTTTTTTACAGCTTGTTGTTATAAATGACACTGCTATTAAAGTTGCAATTCCTTTACTATATATATTTTTCATTTGAATGAAATATTAATAATTGTTAAATATTAAAGACCTACTTGTACGCCAACTAATAATGTGCGCGGATTAGGGAATGATCCATAATCAAAGCCCCTGTTAATTGTTCCGTCGTTTATAAAATCAGGGTCGAAACCTTTGTATTTTGTTATGGTAAACAAGTTTTGGCCCGATAAATAAATACGTAAGGATTTAAGTGCGTGCGTTCTGTTTAATATTGATGAAGGAATGGTATAGCCTAATTGCGCGGTTTGTAAACGGGCATATGAGCCGCTCTGTACAAAACGGTCTGAGTTTCTGTTGTTACCGTTAGGGTCGCCTATTACCGGCCTTGGCACGTTGGTATTGGTATTAGTAGGTGTCCAGAAATTCAATTCATCAGTTGATGCATTTGTATACTGGCCTGTCATTAATGCCTGGTAAACACCATCTGCTATTTTACTGCCGGTATTTCCCTGTATGAAGAAAGAGGCATCAAATGCTTTATAGGTCGCGCTAAAATTAAATCCGAAATAGAATTTAGGTATAGCCGATCCCAGGTAAGTTTGGTCGGCATCAGTGATCTGGCCATCGCCATTGATGTCCTTGAATTTCTCATCACCCACGGTAGCCCCAATTTGTGTTGCATGATTTTTTAAATCGGCAGCATTTTGGAATATACCTTGCGAAACATAGCCATAAAGTTCACCAACTTCGCCACCTACCGCTGTTTTGCTGTATGCACCGTAAATTGGGTTATTACCATTACCAAGTGATAACACTTTATTTTTAAGTGTTGATGCATTTGCGCTGATATCATAGTGGAAGCCGCCTTGTGGTTTGCTATGGTAAGCTACACTAACATCAATACCCTGATTGGTAAATGTTGCCGCATTAACCACAGGCACGTTTGTTGCACCTACCGCTAATGGAATAGGTACTGCTAAAAGTATACCTGTAATTTTATCATTATAATACTCGGCAGTGAACGTTAACCTGTCATTAAACAAGTTTGCATCAATACCTAAATTTTTGGTCGCTTTTTTCTCCCATTGGTTATCCTGAGAAAACACCTGTGTTTGGGTAGTACCATTTGCCAATGTATTACCAAATACGTAGCTGGCATTTGAGTTTACAATTGTTTGGTAAGGATAATAGCTTAATGCCTCTATGTTACCTAATATACCATAACCTGCACGCAGTTTCAGCAATGAAATTTGCTCAGGAAGTTGTATAAAATGTTCTTTGGCGATGTTCCATCCTGCTGATATACCGTAAAAATTACCATAACGATATTGGGGTGTAAGTTGCGATGAACCATCACGACGGTAATTGGCAGTTAACAGGTAACGCCCGTCATAATCGTAGTTCATGCGGCCGAAAATGGGTGAATATAAATAACGTACACCGCTGTTACCAAATACGGTTTTTTCGGTAGTATTACTCACATTATCAAATGAAAACAAATATGGCTGCTGAAGATTAGTTGCCTCGCCCAAAATAGTGTTATTGCTATCTTTTTGATAAGCTGTACCCGCAAGCACTTCAACGTGATGTTTGCCTGCATTAACTTTATAACTTAACGTTTGCTCAATTAATGATGTAAAAGGCTCTCCCCTTGCATCGCTGTAATAAGCATTTACGCTTGGATAAAACCAACCAAGGTCATAGGTTGGTTCGAAATAAAAGTTACGATAATCAGTCCTGTCATAACTAACAGCGATGTGGTAATTTAAATTTTTGATGATCTCTAAGTTCGCCCATGCCGAACCTAAAAAGCGGTCGTGCTGACTTTCATTGGTGATCAAATTATTTACACCGATCATATTTAATGAGATGGCTCTTTGTGTGTTTTGATCAACGCCGCCGTAGCCACCTAAACGTGATGCATCATAAACAGGCATAGTTGGTATGGCTGTAATTAAATCTACTATCTCGTTACCTGTACCGTGCAGCCTTGGGTATGCCAGATTACGGTAATAAGCTTCTGTATAGGCCATTTTAGCACCATAAGAGAATATTCCTTTTTTACCCTGCAGGTTCGCACTCATATTGTAGCGCTTGTAATACGGACCGGCAACTACCGTTCCTGTTTGATTGTAGTAACCAAAGTTTACGCTGTATGCAGCAGATTCATTTCCTCCTGAAAAACCAAGATCATGATTTTGGGTATAGCCTGTTTTAAATGCTGCTTTTTGCCAGTTGGTGTTTACATTAGATATATAGCTGCTTGATGTTGGATCGTTACCCGGCGCTAATGAAATGCCTGCATTGGTTTCAGCGGCATCTGCAATTTTTTGGTAACCTAACCTATCAGTAACCGATAATTCTTTAGGGTTCTTTTGCTCACCGAAATAAGCGTTATAAGTAATTTTTAACGGACCATTTTTACCTTTTTTAGTGGTGATAAGCACTACACCCGCACCTGCACGAAAACCGTAGATAGCACTGGCCGAAGCATCCTTAATTATCTGGATGGTTTCAATGTCACCTGTAGGAAAATCAAAAGGTGTCATGGTTGGTACACCATCAATTACATATAGCGGGTTGTTGTTCGTTAATGAACTTACACCATGTATATGTATAGTAACACCTTCTCCCGGTACACCCGAGCCGTTTACTTCAACACCAGCAACCTGACCCTGTAATTCGCGGGCCACATCAAAGGTTGTTCTTTTATCGGCGTCCTTTACATTTACTACCGCTATCGAACCTGTTAAATTTTCTTTTTTCTGTGTTCCGTAACCTACTACAACTACATCATCAAGAGCCTTGTTATTGTTTGTTAGTTTAACACTTATATCTGCTTGATTGGCAACCGCAACCTCTTTGGTATCAAAGCCAAGGTAACTAAATACAAGTGTGGCATTTGCAGGAGCGCTAATGGTAAAACTACCATCTGTGGCAGTTTGTGTACCCAGGCTCGTTCCCTTTATAACAACGGTAACGCCGGGCAGAGTTGCGCCGAATGTGTCTTTTACTGTGCCTTTTATAGTTATTTTACCTCCCTGAGCAAAACTCAAAACTGGCAAAATCATCAAAAGCAACAACATCAGACAAGACAGACTACTCCTAAGTTTAAGTCTAATTTTTTTCATGAAAATTGGTTTTAATTGGTTTATAAATTGGTTATTGTTAACCAAATATATAAGTAAATATTTAATTGTCAATAAAACAATCAAAGAAAAGTGTTAAAAAAACACTTTTCTTTTTATACATGCATTTTTGATATTGCTAAACAGTTTCAGCTAATTAAATAATTTTTTTGTAGAGATATAAGGAGTAAATAAACCATTAATTAAACACTATATTACACTTAAAATAGATGGCTTTTTTAATTTATTTAATAAACAGAATAGTATATTAATACATTAATAATTATATATACAATAAAGCATTAATATTGAAAAAAGGGAGAGATTATCAATGAAGTGATTGATCACATTGATGACAGTTTCAGGAAAAAAAAGCGTTTGTTATTTGCTATCGTTTACTACTGACGTTACAACAGGCCAGCCTTTATTCCATGATAGTTTTTCAACTCTCAGTTTTGATATACCTTTATCTGAGGCATCATATCCGTGGAATATCAGGTAATCTGTTCCGTCAAAATCACACACGGCATTATGGCCCACACCATACCAGTTTTTATCGCCTGCAAGTACTATGGTACCACCGCCGCGCTGCATAGGTATATTATTTTCATCAACATAAGGCCCCAGTAGCTTTTTTGAGCGGCCTACAATCATTTTATAAGTGCTTTTTGGGCCTTTGCAGCAATAATCAATAGAGGCAAAAAGATAAAAGTACGCCCCTTTTCTGAATATAAAGGGCGCTTCAATGGCATTGCCGCCTGCATCAACCGGGTTACCATCAACCGAAGGCATGTTTGTTTTAGCGCTAACATCTTTTTGGCGACTGGCAAGTGTGATGAGTTTACTTTGGTCTTCATTTATACTTAGCCTGTCCTTTTTAAGTCGTACTATTTTTAAGCCTTCCCAAAACGAACCAAATGCCAGGTATGGTGTACCATCCTTATCAACAATTAAATTAGGGTCGATGGCGTTCCAGTTATCTTTTCCGGGGCGGGATTCTATTATTACGCCTCTATCAATCCATTTAAAGGTGCTGTCAGCAGGGTTTAATGTTTTGTTAATGGCGAGACCTATGCACGATGTATTTTTACCAAACGCCGATACCGCATAGTATAAATAATACATACCATTATAATAAGAGATATCAGGTGCCCAGATATGGTTCCTGAAACCCGGAATAGAGTCAACTGCCCATTGCGGTGCCTGGGCAAAAACAGGCTTTTCCTGTTTCCAATGCAGCCTGTCTTTTGATGACCATACACCTATCCCCCAGCCTGTTGAGAAAACATAATAAGTACTGTCCTGACTGATCATTACAGGGTCGTGTACCGAAATATCAGTTTTAAGATCCTGCGCGATAGCAAACGCAGATCCGGCTATAAAAACCAGTAATAACAGGTATATCTTTTTCATTTTATAGCCGGATAGGTTTACTTAATTGCTTAATTTAACACGGATAACACTCATTGAATACGGCTTTACAGTTAGGCTGATCTTATTGCCGCTTAACTGTATTGTACTTTGTACCGGGCTAATGTTTGTCGGCTTATCCAAAGAAT
>Ga0116227_10000196_pt1 | contig 105751 bp, 88 predicted proteins | sample S1TSphgellanicum_FD_89693 | JGI IMG/M metagenome (GOLD analysis project Ga0116227, IMG submission 89693) | Host-associated microbial communities from peat moss isolated from Minnesota, USA - S1T2_Fb - Sphagnum magellanicum MG | ecosystem: Host-associated > Plants > Peat moss > Unclassified... | reverse complement strand
CCCTTGCCGAGCCCCGGCGTCTCGCCGATCACGTTCGCATCGGGCACGAAGAAATCCTCGAACGTCAGATCGAAGGAATGCATCCCGCGATAGCCGATGGTGGCAATGGCGCGGCCAGCGAGACGGCCGCCGCCGGGTTGCTGGAACTCGAACGCATGACCGCCATACGAGGGCTTTTCCACCAACAGTACGGACAGGCCGCGATGGCCGAGGGTGCGGTCAGCGTTGGTGCGGGTCACGACCATGATGAGCCCCGCCTTGCCCGCGAATGTGCACCAGGTCTTGGCCCCGTTCAGGCGCCAGCCCCCAGCGGTCCTCGTACCCTTGAGTTGCACACTCGCCGCATCCGACCCATAGTCGGGTTCCGTGATCGCGATGGCGCACAGCGGATCCCCCGCGGCGATCCGCGGCAACCAATGCTCCTTTTGAGCGGCTGTACCGCCCGACAACAGCGCGCGCGATAAGATCTCCGGCCGCGTGATGAGACTGCCGCCGGCGCCGAGCGAGCCTTCGGACAACGCCTCCGTCACCACGATCATCATCAGAGTGTCGTCACTATCATCGGGCGCGCTGCCGCCGTAGCGCTCGGGGATCGAGAGGCCGAACACACCCATGTCGCGCAGCTGCTGCAGGATCGAATCCGGCACCAGTAAGTCCTCGCGGTGAATTTGCTTGGCGGCCGGCGCCAGCACCTCCGCCGCGAGCCGTCTGAATTCGACTTGCGCCATGAGGAGTTCGTCGCGCAAAGTGACAGACCCGAGTTCCTCGCGCGACTCGCTGAGCAGCCGGCCGGTTTCGTCGAGAGCCGCGCCGCTCAGCACGAGGCGGTAGAGATCGCGAACCGCCACAGGGTCCGTGGTGAACGACGCGGGCTGCGCGCTGAATGGCGCCGCGGGTACCTCCACATCGAAGGCCACACGCCGCAACCGCTCCTCCACCGAGCGCTGCGCCTCGGCGCCGTAGGTGAGTGCAAGGCGAATCGCGAGTTCCGTACTGTGCGGCGACAACTCGCGCAGCACCGTCTCCGCCGCCAGCAACTCGGCGCCGGCCACAGCCAGTTCATAACTCGGGACCTGGTTGCGGTCGAGACGCCCCGCGTCGAGAACACCATCGATGCTGCAATGCTGCGCCACTGCGTGAACGTGATTCGAGAACGTCGCGCGCAGCTCCCGCAGCATCCCGCCGAATCCGGGTATCAGGGTTCGCAGGCTGTCGGTCACGGATGCTCCCTCGACGTCGCATCCGTGGCAATTCCGATGGAATCCTTCTGATCCGCGCTATGCAGCGATTGCCCTGCGACGATGCGCGAGGCAGTCACGGGAGTTTCCCGCCCCGCCCGACGAAATCGGCGGGGCGTTTCTCCATGAATGCCGCGTACCCCTCCAGAAAATCCGCACCGAGCAGCAAGGTTGCTTGATCGCTCTCCTCGCGCTCCAGATCCTCGTCCAATGACACCGAGGGAAACGACAGACGCCGCTTCAGTCGCGCGAACGCATCCCGCGGTAGTGCTGCATATTCCGTCGCGCGCCGCAGCGCGGTTACCATGACCTCGTCGTCCGCGACAACCTCGTCCGCCAACGAGATCCGCGCAGCGTTCACTCCCGACAGCGTATCCCCCGACACCAACAGCCGCCGTGCCGCCGGCAATCCCACACGCGGCGGCAGCGTGTGCAGCAAACCCCAGTCGGGCACGAGCCCCAATTTCATGAACGGGAATAGAATCTTCGTGCTCTCACCAACGACGATGTGATCGCCCAGCAGCGCGAGACCCACGCAGGCGCCGGCGGAGAATCCCTGCATGGCCGTGATCACGGCAACGCTGCAGCCATGGACCAGGCGGCACAGGGCCGCGATGTGCCGCATGCGTGCGCGCGCGTCGGCCGCGGCGAGGCCGATCATGCTGGGAAGATCGCCACCGGCCGATAAATGACCGCCGACGCCGCCGATGACCACACTGCGCACCGTGGCGTCGGTGGCCAGCCACTCGAACGTGTCGATCAATTGCTGGCGTACGTCGAAATCGATCGCATTGCGCTTCTCGGAACGGTTGATGAGCACCCGTAGCACGCCGGCCGCAGGCCGATCGATGAGCAGCTTGCCGACCGCCGGCAGCGTCATGACGGGAAGTTGCCCACGATCGACACCGAGCACACATTTTGCGAGGGTTGGCCGCCCAGGTTATGGGTCAACCCCACCTGGGGATTGGCGAGTTGTCGGGAACCGGCACGCCCGAGCAGTTGCAGGTACATTTCATATAGCATGCGGATGCCGCTGGCACCGACCGGGTGGCCGAAGCACTTGAGGCCGCCGTCGATCTGACAGGGTATGCGGCCATCGGCATCGAAGAATCCATCCATCACATCCTTCACCGCGCCACCCTCCGGCGACAAAAACAGGTCTTCCATGGTCACGAGTTCCGTGACGGAGAAGCAGTCGTGCACCTCGAGCATGCTCACTTCCTCGCGCGGGCGACGGATGCCGGCTTCTTCATAGGCACGCTTCGCGGCGATACGCGCCGTGTGAAAATAGCTGCCGTCCCAATCGCTGGAATGCATCTCCCAGCCGTTGGAAGTCGCCACCTGCAGCGCCTTGAAGGACACGAGCTCGCGCTTGCCGAGACCGCGTGCGATATCGGGGCGCGTGACGATGGCCGCGGCCGCGCCGTCCGACACGCCGCAGCAGTCGAACAGACCCAAGGGTTCGGCGATGATGGGGGCGTTCAGCACCTGCTCCTCGGTCACGGCTTTTTGCAGGTGCGCCTTGGCGTTCTTGGCGCCGTTCGCGTGACTCTTGACGGATACGTGCGCGATGGCCCGTTTGAGGGTCGCGGCATCCATTCCATGCTTGTGGCGGTAGGCGGTCGCGAGCTGCGCGAAGTTCGCCGGCGCGACCGCGTTCGGATACCACTGCGGCACGAGGGTGCCGACGGTGGCAACCGGCAGGCCGGCATAGCCCGTGTCCTTGAGTTTTTCCACGCCGAGCGCGATCGCGATGTCGCACGCCCCCGCGGCCACCGCGTACACCGCGGCGCGCACCGCCTCGGAACCGCCAGCACAAAAATTCTCGACGCGCGTCACGCCGATGTTGGGGAGCCGCAGCGCAATGCCCATCGGCAGCCCACCGCGGCCGGTGCCGACATCGCTCATGTGCGTGGAGAACCACGCGGCATCGAGCTGCTGAGGTCCGATCCCCGCATCGCTCATGGCCTCGCCGTAGGCCTCGACCATCAAATCCTCGGGACTCGCCTCCCAGCGCTCGCCAAAGCGGCTGCATCCCATTCCTAGAATCACGACCTTATCCTTGATACCTGAAGGCATGGGCTACTCCGTGGGGCCAGGGCCCGGGGATCCGGCCGACGAGAATCGAACGGGCGTGGCCTTCCAGAAATAGCGTACGAAGCCGCGCTTCTCATCGAGGTCCTTGACGCGAAACACCATCTCCATACGGGTCCCGGTGTCGACCTCGCCGCGGCCGACGTCGGTGAATTCCATCAACACCCGTCCACCGCCGTCGAAATCCACCTGACCGTAGAACTGTGGCGGTGAGGGGTAGTACGACAAGTACTCCGCCGACCAGCTGAGCACGGTCGCCTGCCGCTCGGCGAGTTTGTAGGGCTTCTGTGTGTCCAAGGCGGGTGCCCCTGGGGTATAGGAAATCCGGCTCGGCGGAAAGTGTACGTTCCCCGTGAGCTCGCAGCGACCGCCGACGAAGCCCAAGACCGCACTCTTGTGGCGATACAACGTGGACAGGGCTGTCTTTTTATCCTGTTCGCCCCGCATCCCGCGCTCGAGTTCGAGTTGCTGCCGGAAAGCCAGAAACTTGGTGTAGTTGGTTTCCTCGGTGCCGCTGGCCAACCAGCGGCCCACGCCCACCTGCGGGCGAAAGCCGAAAATGGCCTCGGTGACCCGAAACACCAGCGCCTGGGCACCGCTGCCGAACTGACCGACCAGGATGAGCTGACCCGGCGTCGCGCTCTCGAGAACCTGCGCGAGCATCAGGAGCGCATGGGGCACGCCGGTATCGCCCACTGTCATCGCCAGATTGTCCGCAAGCGCGTTAGGGCGAATGCCGCAGTTCTTGGCGAGCTGTGCGTCGACCTTCGCGATCGTGCTAGGAAAGATGAAATGGTCGATGCGCTGCGCGGGCACGTTCGCCGCCGCGAGCGCCGCGGCGATCGCACGCGGCATGAGCTTGCCGATACCCTCGTCGCGAGTCCAACGCTCCTCCCATTGATAATCGACGTCCGCACCGTCAGACCGAAAATGATCCACGAAGTCGACCGTCACGGTCCCGCTGCCGAGATGTTCGGCGATCACGTTCTGCGACCCCACCAAGAGCGCCGCAGCGCCATCGCCGAAGTCGAGTTCCTGCGCACTGGCCGCGCGCGTCTGACGCAGGTCGGCCGCGAGCACCAGCGTGTTGCCCGCGGCGCCCTTCGCCTTGTCGAGCGCGGCGCTCAAGGCCGACAACGCGGCACGCTGCGAACCGCCGATGTCGAGCGCCTCGACGGTGTCGCTCAAGGTCAGCGCTTCGCTGACGATCCCCGCATTCAGCCGTTCCGCGAACGGCAGCGTGCATGACGCCAGATACACGCCGTGGATCCCGCTGCGATCCTCGCCTAACCCAAGGCAATCCCGCGCGGCGGCCACCGCCAGCGTGATGCAATCCTCATCCCAGTTCGCCATGGCGCGCGTGCCCTTGCCGCGCGCGCCGAACTGCGGTGCGAACCAGGCGTTGGCCTGCGCCACCGACTTGCGGCTCAGGCGCAACCGCGGAATGTACGCACCGTATGCGATGATGCCTTGCATGGTCGTTGGCTGCCCTAGTTAACGCCTCCAGACTATCGACAGGAAGCGGCCGATCGAGTCGATGGCTCGTTGCGCTTCGGGCAATAGGTCTGGAAACTGTTGGAACACGTGAATCATTTGGTCGTAGATTTCGATCCGCACCTCGACGCCCGCTGCGCGTGCTTTCTCGGCGAAGCGCGTCGAATCGTCGAGTCCGGTCTCCCGGTCGCCGACCTGCAGTAACACGGGCGGCAAACCGCCCAAGTTGCCGAACAGAGGCGAGGCCAGCGGATTCTCAGGGTCGCCGTTGTCGCCCAGGTAATGCCGCGCGGTGGCGAGAATCATCGGCCGCTGATGGATCGGGTCCGCCGCCGCCCGGGTCGAGTAGCTCGCACCACCCGCGGTCAGGTCGGTCCATGCCGACAACAGCACTGCCGCCGCCGGCTGCGGCAGTCCCTGTTCTCTTAGCGCCAGCAACGCGGCCGCCGCGAGACCACCGCCGGCGGAATCGCCCGCAAACGCAATTCGTGCGGGCGGCACGCCCTGGGTCAACAGCCAGTCGTACGCCGCCAGAGCATCGGTCACGGGCGCCGGGAAATGGTGCTCGGGCGCCAACCTGTAGCCGACCCCCAATACGCGGCAGCCGGCCGCCTGCGACACTCGCGCCATCAAATCCCGGTGCGAATGTACCGACCCCAACTTGTAGCCGCCGCCATGAAAATACACCACCACGTACGAGGGATCGACGCCGGCGGCGGACACCCACAACGACGGGACGTCGCCTGCCGCCACCGGTTCCGCCTCGGACTCGAGCACGTTCGCGGCGAACAGCCGGTCCCAGTCGTCGCGCATTTGCGCGACCGGCGTGTCGCGGCGCCATCCGCGATACACGCCCCGCAGGCGTTCGACGGCTGCATCGACACCGGTCATGCGCCGCAGCCCATGCCGCCCGACACACCGAGCGTTTCGCCGGTGATGAACGCCGCCTCGTCGCCGGCCAGAAACACCACCGCCGCCGCGACTTCCTCCGGCGTGCCGAGCCGATTCATGAGCGTCGCGCCACGCATCGCGTCCAGAAGCTTTTCGCCGCCAGCGTCGACCCCCTTGCGCAGCAACGGCGTGTCGATCGGACCCGGCGCAATGACGTTGGCGGTGATGCCCTTGCGGCCGTTCTCCCGCGCGATCGACTTGGTGAAAGCGATGACGCCGCCCTTGGCCGCGGCATAGACCGCACCGCCCCTCGAACCCAAGCGGCCCGCCTCCGACGCAATGTTGATGATCCGCCCGAATCCTCGCTCCTGCATCGGTGGCAGGGCGGCGTGCGTGGTGGCGAAGACGGCTTCCAGATTGACGGCAAGCAAATACCGCCATTGCTCGACGGTGGTGTGGGTGAAGAACGCGTGCTGGTCCATGCCCGCGTTATTGACCAGAATATCGAACGGACCATGTTCCGTCACGACGCGCTGTGTGGCGTCGAGGTCGGTCACATTCAATTGCACCACCGCCGCCCCGATTCGCAGCGCCTTCGCGCGCGCGGCCTCGGCATCCTGCGCCGTAAAGACGACATGCGCGCCCGCCGTAGCGAAACGGCGCACGATGGCGGCGCCGATTCCCTTGGAGCCGCCGGTGACGAACACCCGGCGTCCGCTGAAATTGGCGGTCGCGGGCGGCGTGACAGCGCTCGCCGTGCCGGGGCTCTGCGTGCCAGGGCTAGATTTGTTGGCACTTGGAGTGAAAGGGTCTGCAGGGACGGTCATCGGCTAACGCCCCGCGAAGCGCGGAGCACGCTTCTCGATGACGGCGGCGAGGCCTTCGCGCACGTCCTCGGTTCGACACAAATCCGCGACGGTGCGGCTCTCCTCGGGCATCGCTGCCTCGACACCAAGACCGACGCCGGACCACAGCAGTCGCTTGGTCGCCGCCAATGCCCGCGGCGCACCCGCCGCGAGACGCTGCGCGTACTCTAGGGCAGCGGTCTCGAGCGTGGCATCGGGCACCACTCGGTTGATGAGTCCCAGCTCGAGCGCCTCGGCCGCCGTCATCGTCGGGTTGAACAGCAGCATCTCCGCAGCCTTGCGCGCACCGACCAGCCGCGGCAGCGTCACCGACAGTCCCGCATCCGGAGCCATGCCAACGCGGGTCGCGCCGGCGAGAAACTTCGCCGATTCGGCGGCAATCACCAGATCGCTCGCGCACACCAGACCCAAACCACCGCCGCCCGCCGTGTAACCGTGCACGGCCGCGATGACCGGCGCATCCAGATGGATCAACGCAGCGATGACTTCTTGCAGCAAGCCGGTCGCGCGTCGGATGTAGTACGGTAGATCTTCGCCCTGAGAGGCGAATGCATGCACGTCGCCGCCCGCGCAAAAGTTTGCGCCGTTACCGGTCAACAGCACCACTCGCACGCGCGGTTCGGCGATGCAGTGCTGAATCGCGGCATGCAGTCCCTCGAGCATGTCGATGTCGAGGCCATTGGCGGCGTCGGGCCGGTTGAGCGTCAGACGCGCGATGCCATCGTGCAAGTCCAGCAACGTCGGACCGCTCGCGATCAGGGACCGCATCTCACGGGCGGGTGATGGGGTCGCCATCAGATCAGAAACGCCATGTTGGGAAGCGCCTTGTCGTTATTCACCAGTACTACCTTCTTGCGCGCCATCTTGAGCGCGCCGCCGCAACGCCGCAGGACGTATTCGTAGCGGGTTCCCCACAACGTGTCGCGCCGCGGCGCACTTTCGAAAATGATCGCATTGGCGCGGACCTGGATGCCGTCGGCCGAAACGGAAGCGATCTCGATGTTCGATATCACGCGCACCAGATTGGACTTCGGTGTTTGTGCGAGGCGTCGACCGGTATGTAGCTGCTTGATGCGCAGCGCGATCCGCGACCGGTTGTCGTAGATGATGGACATCTCCCGCTCCGGATCGATGTCATCGCCATTGGCCGGAATCCAGTACACACCGTCGTCGGTCCAGAGCGCCTCCCAGGCGTCGTACTCATGACGATCCTGCAATCCGCCTTCGTGGTAGACGAATGCCTCAACCTCCCGCAACAGCGAGTCGCCGTCGTGGCCGGCGGCGCCCTCGAGCCCGACGCTACGCTCGCCGCTCTCGGTGCCACCGCGCTCGACGCTGCCCGCCCCACTCACGCGGCACGCTCCATGAGCGCTCGGTAATGGCGCCATATACCGCGCGACGGCAAATCGTCCGTGATATCGCCGACGCGGTAGCCGCCCTCATCGCGCCGCTCACGATGCACACCGCGGCTGATCAACGTGTATCGCGGTGCGCTCGCCTTGAGGCCCTGATGCGTGCGTTCATAGATCTCCGAGTCGTCCGCCAGCAGAAAGCCGGCGGGTCCCACGGATCCCATCGTCTGCTGGCGCATGCGCCGATTGAGGTCGGGCGCGCCCTTGAACTGCAGCGCAGTGACATGCTGAATGGTCTCGTCCACCGCCACCGGCTGCAGCACGAACAGTTGAATTTCCGCGATGAACAAATTCGGGAAGATCATCACGTGCGGCGTGCCGTCGATCATGATCTGACGCGCCCGTTCCTCGCCATAGGCGTGGCGCATCTTGGCGACGTACTCGGGCAATCGCCCCTCCGTGGTGCCGAACCAGCCCATCGGCACCCCCAAGTGGCGGAATTGCGGCCGCAGATCGCACTCGGTGTGGCCATTGCCATAATCACGCGAAAGGGCGGCCGAATCCCGGCCGTAAAGCTTGCCGATACCGCTTTGCGCAACGCTGAAGATGGACGAGTGCACGAAGGTGGGGTGATAACCATCGGTCTCGTTCTCCAGCATCAATTTCCAGTTCGCGGTCACCTTGTGCTGCAGAAATCCCGCGGTGACTTCGATTTCCCCCTCCGGCGACACCGCGACCAGCCGGTCGAACACCTCGAGCGCGCCGCCCAGATGCTGCTCGAGCGTGGGTCCGTCCGCGGCAAATGAACCAAACACGAATCCCTGATAACTGGCGACGCGAGTCACCTTGGCAAGACCGTGCGCCGTGCGATCGATGTCCGGATACCCGTCGGGCATCGAAATGTGTTTCAACCGGCCATCGCTGCCGAACGACCAGGCGTGATAGGGGCAGGTGAAGGTAGAGGCATTACCGCGCACGGCGGTGCACACCTGATTGCCGCGATGACTACATCGATTGAGGAGGAGTTGCACCCGGCCCTCGCCATCGCGCGTCATGATGATTGGCTCCTGCCCTAAAGACTTCATCACGTAGTCATGGCGCCGCGGCACCTCGCTCTCGTGGCCCACGTAAACCCACGTGGTGCGCCAGATGTATTCGAGTTCCGCCGCATACAGCGCGGCGTCGGTGTATACCGATCCATGCACCCCATCCGTGTTCAACAACTCGTTCCACCGCGTCGGGCTCATAGTGTGTCGCCTCTAACCAGCCGCATAGCGCTGGACGATTTCACGCTTGTACAACTTACCGTTCTCGAGGCGCGGCAGCTCGACCGCAAAGTCGATCGATCGCGGACACTTGATGCCCGACAAGCGCTCCTTGCACCAGTCGATGAGCTCCGCGGCGAGCTCAGGCGAGCCGCCGCCGGTTCCGCGCGGCTGAACCACCGCCTTCACTTCCTGCCCGAATTCGGCATTGGGCACGCCGAACACCGCAACGTCAGCGACGGCAGGATGCAGAATCAGAACGTTCTCGACCTCCTGTGGGTAAACGTTGACGCCGCCGCTGATGATCATGAAATTCTTGCGGTCGGTGAGGTACAGATATCCTTCGCGGTCCAGATAGCCGATATCGCCAATCGTCACCCACCCCCGATCGTTGGTCACCGAGCGGGTTTTTTCCGGTTCTTTGTAGTACTCGAAGCCCACGGCGGCGCTCTCGAAGAACACATTGCCCACGTCGCCGACGGAAACTTCCACGCCATCGTCGTCTAGGATGTGCAACTTACAGCCGAATGGCGTGCCGACCGAGCCTTGATGGTCGAGCCACTGCGCCGTGTCGAGCACCGTCATGCCGACATTCTCGGTCGAACTGTAATATTCGCGCAGGATATCGCCCCACCAATCGATCATTTGCAGCTTGACCTCCTTTGGACAGGGGGCGGCTGCGTGAATCGCGCACCGGTGGGTGCCCGGCATGTAGCGCGCACGCACCGCCGGCGGCAGTTTCAGCATGCGGATGAACATGATGGGCACCCACTGGCTATGGGTCACCGCATAGCGATTCAACAGCGCGATGCTCTCCTCGGTATCGAAGCGTTCCATGATGACGGACGTGCCTCCCTGGAACATCACCACGAGGTTCGCGACCAGCGGCGCGGCATGATAGAGCGGTGCCGGCGACAAGAACACCGTGTCCAAGTCGAAGCCAAAATACTTCTTGATGAGCTGTTGCCCCGGCTCCATGTAGGTGATGGGCCTGCCCGGCTGCCACTTCGGGTAGACGCCCTTCGGCAGTCCGGTGGTTCCCGATGAATACATCATCAATGCGCCCGCGCACTCCTGCGCCGGCACCGTTACCGGCGCGGCGGCGAGCGCCTGGTCCCACGACTGGTAGCCGTCAACGACGCCGTCCACCATGAAGAAATGCGGCACTAAATGCGCAGCGGCACGCAGTTCCATGGCGGCAGCCGCCATTTTGACGGAGGTGAGCAGCAACTTGGCGTCACTGTTCTCGAGAATGTAGAGCACTTCCGGAACCTTGGCGTGGCTACTGATCGGCGTGACGATCAACCCCGAGCGCTGAGCGGCCCACACTATTACCATGTAATGCTGATTGTTCTCCATGTACACGGCGAGGTGGTCGCCGGGGCCCAACCCCAGCGCACGAAACGTCTGGGCGCCGCGCAGCGAGCGCTGGTCCAACTCCGCATAAGTCACCACGGTGCCCGATAGCGCCATGATGTAGGCGGGTTTTTCCGGGGTATTCTTCGCGTGTTCGGATGGATGCATGGTTACCCTCAAAGGCTGCGGGAAATGATGTCTTTCATGATCTCGTTGGTGCCCCCGTAGATCTTCTGAGCGCGTGCATCGACCCATGCGCGCGCGATGGGATACTCCTGCATGTAGCCGTAGCCGCCGAAAAACTGCAGACAGTCATCCACTGCCTTGCATTGCAGGTCGGTACACCAGTACTTGGCCATTGCAGCGGTGGTGGCATCCAACTCGCCCGCCAGTACCAGCTCCATGCAGCGATCGACGAACACCTGTGCGATCTGTAGCTCGCTCTTGAGCTCCGCAAGGGTGAAGCGCGTATTCTGAAAATCGAGTACCGCTTTGCCGAAGGCCTGACGCTCGCGCGCGTACTCGATGGTGATGGCGAGCGCCTGCGCGGCACTCGCGATCGCCGCAATGGCAATCTGCAGCCGCTCCCACGGCAATTCGCGCATCATGTACCCGAACCCCTGATTCTCCTCGCCGAGGCGATGACTCGTCGGCACGTGCACCTCATTGAAGAAGAGCTCCGCGGTGTCCTGGGATTTAAGTCCCACCTTCTTGAGCTTACGACCCTTGTCGAAGCCTTTCATCCCGGCGTCCACGACGAACAGCGAAATCCCCTTGGCATCCGCCCGTGCGTCGGTCTTTGCCGCCACCACGGCGAGGCCACATTCGGTGCCGTTGGAGATGAAAATCTTCGAGCCGTTGAGCACATAGCCGTCGTCGACCTTGGTGGCGGTCGTACGGATCGCCTTCAAATCCGAGCCCGCTATCGGCTCGGACATGGCGAGGGCGCCGATCATCTCGCCGCGCGCCATCAACGGCAGGTACTTGCGGCGGACTTCCTCGCTGCCGAACGCCACCAGATACGGTGCGACGATATCCGAATGCATGGCAAGCGAGATACCGAGGCCCCCCAACGGCGCAAGTTCTTCGAGAACGATCATGCTGAACAGCCGATCCGCTCCTGCGCCCCCGTATTCGGCGGGTATTGCCGGGCACAGCATGCCAAGCCCGCCGCATTGGCGCCACACGTCACGATCCACGGAGCCAGCCTCATCCCAACGGACCAGATGCGGAACGACCGACTTTTGTGCGAATGCCCTGACGACATCGCGAAATTGCTCATGCTCGTCATTGAATAGCGTTCGCTTGATCATGCGCGGACCTTAAGGAGCCTGCCCGACTAATGCACGCCGCCGCGGGCGCTGCGATGTACGAACCACGAGACCCACCGCATGGGAAGGCACCGCAGCAACACGGACTGGACCCATAGAAACGTATTCGGCACGATGATGAGCTTACTCGACTGCAAGCCGCGATAACCCGCCGCGGCGACCACATCCGGCGTCACCGTATAGGCGGATACGAAACGCGTGATGCCGCGGGCCGACTCCACCGCGGTCTGCGCGCTGTCGAGGAAACGGGTTCGCGTCGTACCCGGACACAGACAGCGCACGGACACTCCATACTCCCCGAGCTCGCGGGCAATCGCGACACTGAATGCGAGCGCGAATGCCTTGGTGGCGCTATAAGCGGCAAAGAACGGCGCCGGGGAAAACCCCACCATCGAAGACACGATGAGAATCGAACCGCTGCGCCTTTCCTTCATCTGGCGGCCGATCAATAACGTCAGTTTGGTCATGAGCAGATTATTGAGCAAGAGCATCTGTTCCACGCGCCCAGCGTCAAGTTCGACGTGCTCCCCCAACAGACCGAAGCCGACGTTATTCACGAGCACGTCGATCTCGATCGATCGGTTCTGACACCAGGCCACGACCTTTTCCGCGGCGTCCGGCTGCGCCAGATCGATCGGATGCAACAGCACCTCCGCCGCCGGTGCGAGCCGGCGCAATTCCTCGCCAAGCGACTTCAATTCGTCCACCAACAAACTGAACACGACCACGCGATAGCCGTCCCGCGCGAACAGCTTGCTGAACTCCCGGCCGATGCCGCCGGATCCGCCGGTGATGAGCACGGTTTTCACGTCGGGTTTTGCATAGGCTTTCACGCGACACGCTAGCGTTTGATCTGCATATTGAGAACACGCCGGATCCATTTTCCGAAGGGCGGGTGCAATAACGACCCAAGATCGATTACCGACGATTGGTTGAAAATCGGCTTGGCGTGACTGAAGCGTTGAAACCCTTCTGGGCCGTGATACGCGCCCATGCCGCTGTCGCCGATTCCGCCGAACGGCAGTTCATCCTGCAGAAAATGCATCATCAAGTCGTTGATGACCAACCCGCCACAGGCAACGTCCTCGGCAACTCGTTTTATCTGCGCGGCATCGGTGCCGAAGTAGTACAGCGCCAATGGCCGCGGCGCGGCACCGATTCGCTCGAGCGCCTCATCGAAGCTATCCACGCCGAGAACGGGCAGCACCGGGCCGAATATCTCCTCCTGCATGAGCGTGCCGCCGTCCTCCCCGATCAGCACCACGTGCGGTGCGAGGCAGCGCGGATCCGCAGCGTCCGCAGCGTCGAACAAGGGAATCACACGGTTGCCACGCGCCACCGCATCGGCGAGGTGGGCGCGCAAGCGCCGGGCGTGACGTTCGCTGATAATGTTGACGTAGTCCGGGCTTGTCGCACCCTGCGGATACATCGCCCGCGCGGCACGCTGCATTTGCGCCACGAGTTCGTCGCGCCGGTCACGGTGAATCATCAGGAAATCCGGGGCGAGACAGATCTGGCCGGCATTGGTGGTCTTGGCGAAAACGACCTTGGTAGCCACCTCAGCCACATCGGCCGACTCGCTGACGACGACGGGGGATTTGCCGCCGAGTTCCAGCGTGACCGGAACGAGGTTGACCGCGGCGGCCTGGGCGACCCGTCGTCCGACCTCGGTCGAACCGGTGAACAGCAGGTGGTCGAAAGGCAATGCGGCAAAGCGCTCCGCCACGTTGATGCCGCCCGTGGCGACGTAGATCTCATCCTCGGCGAACGCCCGCCCGATCAGATCGTGGAGCGCGTCCGAGGTGTGTGGTGTGAGTTCCGAAGGCTTCAACATCACACGGTTCCCGGCGGCCAGCATGCCGCCCAATGGACTCAACGCCAGCGTCAAAGGGAAATTCCATGGCGACAGGTTGCCCACCACACCCAGCGGCACGTGCTGGACGGCGGACTTCGCACCGATCCAATTGTAGGGGAAGTTCGACCGGCGGCGATCCGGACGCATCCATGCCGTGAGCTCACTGCGCGCGTACTTGAGCGCGTTGAGCGACGGCAAGATATCGAACAGCCGGGTGTTCATGGCGGAGCGGCGTCCGAAATCGGCCGCCACCGCGGCGCACAGCGCATCCTCGTGCCTGCACAGCAGATCGATCAACCGCGACAGGCGATCGCGCCGCCGCGCGCGAGACGGATAGGGATCACGACGCGAGGCTGCGCGCTGCAATGCGAATACGCGCTCGAGGTCAGCAAGCGATGCCGCATCCACGCTGGCTAAACTGATGACGTTGCTTGGCATTCCGGAATCCGCGGGCTCAAGCCGCCCGGTCGAGCAGGCCGGCGAGTCCAGCGGGCACGTGGAAGCGTTCTCCGTACCGTGCCGCAAGCTGTGCGGCACGCTCGATGAACGCCGCACGGCCATACCCCTCGATGAGTTGCAGTGTACCGCCGGTGTGCATCGGAAATCCCCAGCCGAAGATCGATCCGACATTGGCATCGCGGGTGCTGGACAACACACCCCGCTCGAGACACCCTATCGTCTCGATGCTCTGTCGGAACAAGAGTCGGTCGCGCACGTCGTCGACCGAAACGCTGGAATTACGGCCAAACCGCTCGCGCCACAGCGGCGATATGACCTTCGACCCATCGGCTGAATAATCGTAGAAACCCTTGCCGCCCGCGCGGCCGGTACGGCCTTCGCCCACCATCGACTCGGCCCGCTCATTCATGCGACGATGGACGCCCGCGAAGTCGTCGCCGAGGAGTTCGTCCAAGCGCTTGTTGGTCACCGATACCTTTGCCATCAGAGAAATTTCGACTTCATCCATGACCGCCAAAGGACCGACCGGCATGCCGGTCTGCTTGGCGACGTTTTCGATCAGAACTGGATCGACGCCCTCCTCCAGCAGTCGGATGCCCTCGTCGCAAAACGCGCCGAACACGCGCGAAGTGTAGAAACCACGACCATCCCCGACTACGATCGGCGTTTTCCTGATCTGCTGCACGAAGTCATGAGCGAATGCCAGCGTGGTGCTCGACGTCGACTTGCCCTTGATGATCTCGACCAGCTGCATCTTGTCGACGGGCGAGAAGAAATGCAGCCCGACGAACAGTTCGGGATGCGGATGCGCTTCGGCCAGCAGACTGATCGGCAACGTCGACGTGTTGCTCGCGAACACGCAATCCGCCTTGAGGAACGGCAGCAATTCCCGGGTCAAAGTGCGTTTGAGCTCGATATCCTCGAACACCGCCTCGACGATGATGTCGCACTCGGCTAGATCGCCGTTCGCGGTCGTGGGATGGATCAATGCAAGGTGCGCCGCGCGCTTGTCGGGCGTGCTGCGCCCGCGTTCGATCTGTTTATCGAGGAGTTTTGCGGAATACGCCTTGCCGGCCATGGCGTTCTCGAGACTCACATCCTTGAGCACCACCGGAATCTTCGCTGCGGCGCAGGCATAGGCGATGCCCCGACCCATCATGCCGGCGCCCAGAATGCCCACCTTGGCCGCGCTACGCGGCGTAACCCCAGCGGGCCGGCTGGCACCGGCGCCGATCTCGTTCAGTTGCTTGTACATCGTCCCGATCAGCGCTGCCGACTCCGGACCGCGAATCAGCTTGTCGAAATAGCGCGACTCGACTGTCATGGCCGCGTGGTAGCCGATGACCGAACTCTCGGCGGCAACCGCCAGAATCGCCTCCGGGGCCGGCAACAAGCCACGCGTCTTCTTGCGCAATACGGCGGGCGCCATGGCGAGCAATCCGGCATTACCAGGCGTATAAGCGTTACCCCCGGGAAGCCGGTAGCCCTTGCGCAACCACGGCTGCTCGAATCCCTGATTGGCCAGCACCCAGTGTCTCGCCTTCGCCACCAGATCCGCTCCATCGGCGAGTTCATCGATCAAGCCCGCCTCCTTGGCCTGGGTGGCTTGCAGACGGGTGCCTTCCATCAGCAGAGGAATCGCTGCTTTCAGTCCGAGGAGCCGCACGCTGCGCACGATGCCGCCGGCCGCGGGCAACAGACCGAGAGACACCTCCGGAAATCCGAGCTGCACATCCGGTGAATCGAGCGCCACCCGATAGTGGCAAGCCAGGCAAATCTCGAGGCCGCCCCCTAAGGCGGCGCCGTTGATCGCGGCCGCGATGGGCACGCGCACCGACTCGAGTTCGATAAGTTGCCGCTTCATCACGGCCAGCGAGCGAAAGCACTCCTCCCACGCTCGTTCGGACTGATAACGCATGATGGCCGCGATGTCACCGCCGGCGAAAAAAGTCTTCTTTGCCGACGTCAGCACTACGCCCTTGAGCGAACCCTCCGCGGCCGCGGCGCGGATCGTCGCCAGCGTCTGCGCCATGAAGCCGACATAGGCGTCGTTCATCAGATTCACCGGTTGACCCGGCATGTCCATGGTCACGATCGCCACGCCATCCGCATCCAGCCGAAACTCAAAGCCGCTCATGCCGTCATTCCTCGAGACGTTCGATGATGGTCGCGATACCCATGCCGGCGCCGATGCACAGTGTGCACAGGCCATACCGTTGGTCGCGCCGCTCCAACTCATCGAGCAGCGTCGCGATTAACATCCCGCCGGTCGCGCCCAAGGGATGACCCATCGCGATCGCGCCGCCATTGACATTGACTTTGTCGCCGGGAACACCCGTCTCCTTCATGAAATGCATCACCACGGAGGCGAACGCCTCGTTGACCTCGAACAGATCGATATCGGCGATCTCGAGTCTGGCTTTCTTGAGCACTTTCAACGTCGCAGGCGCAGGGCCGGTGAGCATGATCATGGGCTCGCAGCCGACATTGGCCATCGCGACGATGCGGCCGCGGGGCCGTAGCCGCAGCTGCGCACCGACCTCGGCATTGCCGATCAACACCGCACTCGCTCCATCGACGATGCCGGACGAGTTACCCGCGGTGTGGACATGGGGAATCGCGTCGGTCGCCTGATAGCGACCGATTGCGATCGCATCGAACCCAGCCTCGCCCATTTCCTGAAACGACGGTTTGAGAGCCCCGAGTTTTTCGAGAGTGGTCTCCGGCTTGATGAAATCATCCTCGGCGAGAATCGTCCGACCGAACGGGTCACGCACCGGCACGATGCTCTTGAAGTAGCCCGCCGACCGCGCGACCGACGCACGTCGCTGCGACTCCAGTGCGAAAGCATCGACATCCCGCCGTGAGTAGCCATCGAGCGCCGCAATCAGATCGGCGCCGATGCCCTGCGGCAGATAGCCCGTCTTGATGGCAATGTCAGGATCGCTGATCCAGGCGCTGCCACCCGAACCCATGGGCACACGAGACAGCGACTCGACGCCACCCGCGATGACGAGGTCTTCCACTCCGCACATTATTTTCATGGCGCCGATGTTGACCGCCTCCAGGCCAGAGCCGCAGTAGCGGTCCACTTGCATGCCCGACACGGAGTCGCCGTAACCCGCCACCATGGCGACGGTCTTGCCGATGGCACCGCCCTGCTCCGCCAGCGGATCGGCACAGCCCAAGATGACGTCTCCGACCCGGCTGGTGTCAAGCGTATGGCGTGTCTTCAGTTCGCGCAGCAGGCCGGCCGCCAATTCGACCGGTTTGACCTCATTGAGCGATCCGTCCGCCCTGCCGCGGGAGCGTGGAGTCCGGACCGCATCGTAGATAAATGCTTCGTGTTGCATGAGTTTCCATGACGTTCAGTCACCGGGGCGGATGCCGTTATGGCAAGTTCCTGCCCACCGGGACGGACGCTCGAGTGTCATAGTGGCGTGAAGACGCCCCAGACGAATCGTCGGTTTCGACGAAAAGCCGCTGCGGCCGTGGCTATTCTGCGGCGCCGTTTGCGGAGTCTGGGGGGCGCCGGTGTAAGATGACGCTCGAGGCGCAAGACCCAGTGGGTTGGCATTTTGGGTTGGCATTCGCGGTCCGTGCCCTTTTGAGTGCTATGCAAAAACTCTTGCTCACATCCAAACTGACGCCACCCGCGGTGTCGCGCTACTCCGTCGACCGGACCACCATCTGCAATCAGGTGTTCCTCTCCTTCGACTCGAAGGTGGTGCTGATCCGTGCACCCGCCGGGTTCGGTAAGACTACGGTGATGGCGCAGTTATGGAACCGCTATCGCAAGGAAGGCACGGCGGTAGCCTGGCTCAACCTCGACGAAGCGGACAATGACCTGCCACGGTTCCTGTCCTACCTGATGATTGCGCTCAAGCAGCAACTCCGGCCTGATGTGACTCTCGACGACGTCGACACGGGTATCTCCTTCGACCCTGGCTACGTGACCACGTTGCTGGCCAATCAGCTCGGACAACGCGATGCGCCCTTCGTGTTGTTCCTCGACGAGGTCGACGTGATTCGCGACTCGACCGTGCTCGCCTTCATCAAACAGATGGCTGCGCGGCTGCCGAACAACACCCGGCTGGTCTTAGGATCACGTACGTTCCCGGAAATCGGACTGGGGACGCTTCGTGCCCATGGCGAATTATGCGAAGTCGTCCCTGACGCGCTGCGCTTTTCCGTCGACGAGGCCGGTGTGTTTCTGACGGAACGCCGCGGCCTGTCGCTGCGCCCGGAACAGGTGCAGAAGCTGCTGCGCAGCACGGAGGGGTGGGCCACCGCGCTGTGGCTTGCGTCGGTGGCGCTCGAACGGCGCACCGACACCGATGATCTGATGTCGGGTTTTGCAGGCTCTGCCACCGCCGTTGCCGAATATCTGGCCGAGGATGTGATGGCCCGCCAACCACAGGAGGTGCGGGATTTTCTGCTGAGAACCAGCGTTCTGTCGCAGTTCGATGCGCCATTGTGCGACGCCGTGTGCGGGCGCAGCGATGCCGCGGAACTCCTGCACCGGTTGGAGCGCGACAGCTTATTCGTGTCGGTGATCGACGAGCAGCAACGGCTCTACCGCTACCACAGCCTATTCCGGGATTTTCTGCGTGCGCAGCTCGCAAAACATTCGCCCGGTCTCGTGCCCGGGCTGCATCGTGCGGCCGCCGAGTGGTTCCTGCGTGCGGGCCGTCCGATTCCCGCGATCGATCATGCGCTCGAGACCCACGATCTTGGATTCATCATGCCGCTCCTGGAGAAGCATGCGGAAGGACTGCTCGACCAGGGACGGCTCAGACTGCTGACGCGCTGGTTGGAGAAGTTTCCGGAACCGGTCAAGGTTTCGCCCCATTTGCGTTTACTGCACGTCTGGGCGGTCAATCTCACGCGCGGTCCCGAGGAAGCCCTCGCGCTGGTCGAACAGATCGATCCAGCAGAATTGGGGGTGGGTGCCGCGCTCGCGCAATACCACGCCATGCAACCCACATTGCTGGCAATGCGCGACCGGATCGACGAGTCTTTCCAACTTGGGCTCGAGCGCATCCAACTCATCAAGCCCGAGCACGGTTTCCCCTATGCGATCCTCTCCCAAACGCTGGCGATGGATAGCATGATGCTGGGTCACTACGCCGACGCGCACCGTTATGTGGATCAATCTCGCTCAGGCTCGAGCGGGCGGGCGTCGGCCCTGCAGATCGGTCTCGCGGGAGCCATCAATGGCGCCATCGATCTCATGCAGGGTCGCCTCAAACAAGCGCTGGTGGAATTGCGTCTGGCCGCCGGCCTCTCCGGCGACGACATGTTCCAGACTGGCAACCGTAACGTGCTCTCGGGGGTGCTGCTGGCGGAGGCCTATTACGAGGCCGGCGATCTGAAGCGCGCCGAGGAATTGATCGCACTGTTTCTACCGCTGGCCCAAATTCTCGGGCTGCCGGATCAGCTGATCGTGGCGCACTGTCTGCTCTTCAGAATTTTCGAGCGACAGAACGATCCGGACCGGATGCTCGAAACCCTGACCCAACTCGAACTCTTGGGACACCGTCTGAACCTGCCGCGAATCATTGCGAGCGCCCGAGTCGAGAAATCCGCGGGTCTTCTGATGCGCGGGGACGGCGTCGCCGCCCGGGAACAACTCGAGCGTGCGGACGAGGCCCTGAACTGGGAGGAAGTGTCGGCCCGGTCGTACCCCGCAAACGACAAACTGACCTTGCGCATTGGCCGTCTGCGTTGGATGATTCGAGGCGGCGAGGCCGCCGCGGCGCTGCCCCTCATCAAGAGTGATCTTGCCCTCGCCCTCGCTGCACAGCGTAACCGGCGCGCGCTCAAGCTTCGGATCTTGCTGGCCGAAGCGCTCGAGGCCGACGGTCAGCACAAGCTCGCGATGCGCACACTGCACAAGGCCACGGAGTCGAGCGCCCCGGAAGGTTTCGTCAGCATCTTCCTCGAGGAAGGCGAGCGCGTGCAGGAGATGCTGCGCGGACTGCTACACAGCCGGCAGAACGAGATCGGCCACGTCGCAGGCGACACGCTGAACGACTACTTGATCAAAATGACCGCCACACAGGTACCGAGTGCGGCCCCTGCGTCGCCCCACGCGGCCGAAGAAACGTTGACGCGCAAGGAAATGCAGATCCTGGAATTGCTCGGCCACGGGTTCTCGAACGATGCGATGGCGGAGAAATTGTTCGTGTCGGAAAGCACGGTGCGCACTCACCTGCGCAGCATCAACACCAAGCTGCGCGCCAGCAACCGCATGCACGCGCTCGCCATTGCACGCCAGATGCATCTGGTGTCATGAGTGGTGCCGTGACGGCGATTTGCGCGACATTGATGACTGGAGCACCGCGTCGGCAGTGACCGCTGATGTCCATCAGCGACCTTTGCGCAAGTTTCGGATGAGCGTGCGCGCTGCGTTCTGACCGGGTAGACCACAGATGCCGGCCACGGGGTGTGTCCCCGCGCCACTGAGGTAAAGCCCCGGTATCGGGGTCTTGTAGCCGGCGAAGCCCAAGGCCGGTTTCATGAACGACATCCGCGTGATGAAGGTGTCTACATGGAACACATTGCCATCCAACGCCCAGAAACGCTTCGCCAGATCCGGCAATACCTGGGGGCGCCGCCCGATCTCCAACTCCTCGATTCCCTCGTAGTGTTCCGTCAGGCCTTTGATCGCACGTTCGGTGATGACGTCGCGTGCCTTGTCCCAGCCCATCAAGGGTTTAGACGGGACGATGCCGGACCAATACCACAGCGTGTCGTGGCCCGGCGGCGCCATGGACGGATCGAACGCGGTGGAAATTTGCGCGAGTCCAGGAATCATGGCCGGTATCTCGCCGCGATCGCAGGCATCATACGCGTCGAGGGACTCCTCGTGCGTATTCCAGGTGGTACACGGTAGACGCAGATCGAGTCCGTCGCCGCGCCATTTCTGATGTTTGGGCAGACTGAGTTTACCCTTGAAGGCGAGGTTCAAGTTATAGTCGGAGATGCCGCGCTCCATGGTGGGGATATGGCGCGCGCTCGTGTGTTGATCCGCGTCGAGCACTCCGGTGGGCAATAACTCGAGCAGCACCCGCTTCGGATTCAACGTGGTCATCACCGCCTTGCGTGCGACGATTTCCTCCCCTCCCACGAGCCGTACACCGGTTACGCGACCGTCGGTCACGGTGAGCTGCTCGACCGGCGCGCTCACCCTCACACGACCACCGGCCGCCTCCAGACACTTGAGCAAGGCCAGAGGCAACGCACCGGTACCGCCCTCGAACATCGACGCGCCGTAGCGATGCAGCACACCGAAATAGATCAAGCCCCAGCCACCGATATCCTGGCGAAAATTACCGAACGGCAGCAGAGACGTCATCGGACCGCGCAGCATCGGATGCTCGAAATGCGTCTCGACGATCTCGGCAAACGAGGGCAACACCCAGCGCTGAATGTTACGCAGCTCGCGCCATCCCTTGAGGACGGCACCGACGGTATTGCATAGATACCTAAATTCCGGGCGCACGGCGTTGGCGCGCATCAACGGCACGCCCATCGACACCGCCGCGTCGATGGTACGACAGAGCTTGAGCCAGCGCTCTGCATCGCGCGGTGAGAAGTGTTTGATCTCTTCGGCCGTCTTGCGTGGATCGCGCCAGAACGCGAGCGACTCACCCTCGCGGCCGAGATGCACGTGGAACGGATCGATGAAGCGGTTACGTAGGCCGAAACGGGTCTCGAGTTCCAGTTCCGCGACGATGGTCGAGGCGTTGAACAACGAGGCTTGAATGGAACCCTCGTTGATGAGGTGGTCGGGCGCTTCCGGCACCATGGCGCTGGTCGCCGTCATGCCGCCCGCCTTCTCGTGCGCCTCGACCACGAGCACGTCGACCCCCGCGCGCGCCAGATAGCACGCGGCGATCAGCCCGTTATGACCCCCGCCCACCACGACCACATCTGCGTCCATCGGTTCGATCCTTCGACGTCGTAAACCCTTAGACTTCCAGTTTCCACCCTTGTCCCGCCCCCCACCGCGCGAGCGCGAGGCGGCATGGTGCGGGAGTATGATGCGGTCATCGAGCCGGTAATAGGTCGTCGCTTCGGACGATTCGTCGACCCCGCGTGCCCCGTATGCTGGGACGGCTGAATATTGCGGCCATCAGGAACTCGTTCGCCATGTACGCCCCCCCGACCGGAATCATAGTCAATCCCACAGCGCAATGGATCGTCACGGCCATTCAGTTCACGGCGGCGGTGATCGTCACGCTCTGGGTCACGCGCGGTCAGACGGGAAATGAGCTCAAGATGCGGCTACTGGTGCTTATCGGCGGGGGGCTCTCCGTGTTGTTCGAGCCCTTGGGCGACCGCCTCGGCATGATCTGGCACGCAAGTCAGGGACAGTGGACTTTGCTGCATCAGTACGGACATTTCGTACCGGTGTGGATGTTGGGGACCTATTATTGGTATGTTGGCGGCCAGACGCTGTTCGTCGTTCAGCGCATCCGTGGCGGTGCCTCCACCGCGGACATCTGGCGACTGTACTGGATCTTTTTGGCGATGGACGCCGTGCTTGAGCTGCCGATTTTATGGATCTCCGATATTTACACCTACTTCGGGAATCAGCCATTTTGGTGGCCACCGTATCTGCCGCTGCCGGCGTGGTACCTGGTGCTGAACGCCCTGCTGCCCCTCGCCGCCGCGCGCGCCGTCATCTATCTGCTGAGTTTCGGCAAGACGGGCTATCTATGGTTGATCCCCGCGGCGATTCCGATGAGTTTGTTCGCCATCTACGGTGCTACCGCCTGGCCGGTATGGGCGGCGTTGAATTCCGATCAGGGGATCATCGTCACCACGCTGTGCGGCGGTCTCACGGTGGTGCTCGGGATCTTATCGGCCCGCTTGCTGAGCGCGGTTCACTCCGTGCGGCGCGAGATGCTCGCCGCCTGAACGTGTTCGAGAATCGTCGGCGAGCGCCTTGAACGACTTGCCGCACGATTCCGCCGACGCGCGCCCCGCTACGTCGTCGGTGCGCAGCATCCCGCACGTGCCCGGCGAGAGCGGCATCTGGATCATGATATTCGGCGACATGATGGTGTTCTCGCTGATGTTCATCGCCTTCACCTTGGGTCGGCGCGACCAGACGGCTTTATTCGAGGCCTCCCGGCTACACCTAAATCAAACCTACGGGCTCATCAATACGGTCTTGATGCTCTCGAGTTCCTGGTGCGTCGCGACCGCGGTACAAGCGACCCGGGCCGCCCTACCCCACGCCGCCCGATCGTACCTTCACGTGGCGCTCGGCTGCGGCCTCGGATTTTGTGCGGTAAAAATCTTGGAATATGGCGAAAAATTTCATGCCGGGATTGCGATCAACAGCAATGATTTCTTCATGTATTACTTCGTATTCACCGGCATCCATCTGCTGCATGTGTTGATCGGTATGGGCGTGCTGATCTTCATGGCGAGGGTTGCGGTCGGTACCGTGGACGCGAAGCGCCTCGGCTATATGGAGAGTGGCGCCAGCTTCTGGCACGTGGTCGATCTCTTGTGGATTGCGCTGTTCGCGCTGTTATACCTGCTGCCGGCCGCCGCCGCGCCATGAGAATCAGGCGCATCACGCTCGTGTGGCTTGGGCTGTTGGTCGCGACCGCGATCTCATGGAAATTCGGACATGGATCGTTGTTGGGCGATCCCCGCAACGCGGGCGTGGTGATACTTGCGATCGCCTTCATCAAGATTCGGTTCGTCATCCTGGACTTCATGGAACTGCGCCATGCGCCTCTCGGCATGCGGCTGGGAGGCGAAGCGTGGGTGATCGGCGTCGGTGGCGTATTGATCGCGCTCTACCGCTTCTGACGCGTTCATTCCTGCAATCCAAGCGCCAAGCGGATCTCGACCGAACACTGCTGCACCATACGCGGCAGGTGAAACAGGCTGACGTCCGCCAATTGCAGATCGTTGGTCGCGCCCGACTCGAAGTACTGCCGTGCACCGAATAACAACCGCATGAGTCGCAGCTTGCCCAACAACGTAAAGAATGTCACATCGATCGGGGACACCCCGTAGCCGCCTCCCGCGGCGTAGGCGGCGAGAAACTCGCTCCAAGCGACACGTTGCACGGCCGCGGCGCGAATGTAACCCAGATCCTCGGCGGGATGTCCGATCCGCACCAGCTCCCAGTCCATGACGGCGGTCAGTTCGTCGCCCTCAAACAGCAGATTGTGATAACTATAGTCGCCATGCACGACGCTCGTATACGGCGTGACCGATTCCACGTTGGCGAGCAACCAACGGAACACCGCATCCATGGTCACGCAGTGCGCACGTGCATTCGCAGCCCAGACGTCTCGGAATTCCAGCACCTGCTCGCGCAATTGCGCAGCGCCCGGCGCTGCACGCAAGTGCTCGCGCAGCGTTGGCGCGAGGTCGGCGACCGGCGTAGCATGCAAGCGGCCGAGAACCTCGGCGCTCTGCAACACGGCCTTGCGGGCAGCGGGCGGATCGAAGACGTCGCCGTCCACCGCACCACTGACCTTCTCCATCAACATGAAAGGCGATCCCAATACGCGGCCGCTCTCCTCCAACCTCAACGGTCTCGGCACCGGATAACCGCACTCCGCCAGCTTACTCAGTACGCGGTATTCGTCGACCACCGTCGCACCCGTCAATACCACCACCAGATCCCGGCGGATCACCCGTTCGAATTCTCGGCCGTGGGCATCAGCCAGGCTCAGCATGATGGTTTGTTTCGAGCGCCCTCCGGCGAGAACCCGAAATCGGATCAGACGCAAACCCGGATCAACGTGCTCCTTCAGGAAGTTTTCGAGTGCTTCGGTACTGACGGCGGACGCCGTTGCGGATTCGGCGGCCACGGGCGCACCTGCGATCCGCGACGTCACCCGCAGCTCGATGGAATCGAGCAATCGACCCTCATGAACCAGCGCACGCTCGCGATCCGCGGTGGCGGCCGCCATGGGTGTCGGCCCCCTCCCGTCGGGATGCACCGCCGACAAATTCTCCGGCAGTAGAGCGGCCTGGTCGTTCGCGGTCGACAATCGCGCCAAGATCCGTCGCATGGCGCCATAGAGAAACTTCGCGCGGTCGGACTTGAGTTCGGCCTTGACGTCGCGATCGAGCGCCTCGAGCAGCGCGTCGTAGTAGCGCGCACGGGTGGCGGGGGTATTAAAAGTCTGGTTGGGCATCGGGGCGACTCCGGGAGCCGCTCAGGGCGTCCGGTGGCTGATGCCCTCGGTCAGCGTGGCATTCACCAACCCGGATATCGGACCCTTCCCCGCACGAGGGTTGGTCGACACCTCGAAATCGCAAAAGCCTCGGGCGCCTTGGTATTCGAACGTGCATAACTCATCGACACAGGCGACGTTGTTATGAACGGTCATGCTGCCGTCGATGAACTTGGGCTCGACCGTGATCTGCTCACCGTCGGCCAGGGTCAGCGTCATTCGGCCTCCCCGATGAGTCATGCCGTCGCATTCCTGGAACACCACGATATCGATGTCGGTTGCATACGCCACCACGCCATCGCGCACCACGATCCCGAACTTGCGCAGCGTGCCGTCGGTCCCGTGCCATGCGGCCGCATTGAAAGTCAGTTGCGGTCCACAGGTGCCGGCGATCCAGCGATGCGTCAATAGGGTGTTCCAGTCCCGCTTGCCCCAGCTATGGTCTCGATAGCACAGCCCTTCGACCGGATAATGACGACCCGCGAGGGTCACGGCTCCGGTGACGGTTCCGGCGGCTTCCAGATGTCCGGGGGCGAAATCATCGGTGACGCTGCCGCCGTGGCGGAATAGATCGAAGCGCGGTGTGAAATCCTCGGCCACCAAACGCAACTGGCACTCCTCATGATCGACCGTCCAGACTGCACGCCCATCGAAGCGCATTGCATGGCGCCCCGAGACGCTGAACAGATCGTGCGTCCGATCGCTCGGCAGTAAGGGATGGTTGTCGTGCCGCCGGTACCGCGTACCCTCGAGCGTCGTCACGAACAACCAGCTGGTCGCCACGCCCGCCCCACCATTGGCACGAGCCTCGTGACCGATCCGGTGGAAACCGCCGATGCCCGACTTCAGATCGAACCAGACGATGACCACGCTCTCCTGCCACAATGGATCGGGACCTACCGGATGGGTGTATTCATCGTCGATCGGGAAAGTGTTCGGCAGGGAACCGCTGGTCATGTTTGCAAGCTCTCGCGGGAAGAGATCGCCGCCACGGTGGACACCGCAGCGGCGGCGGTCACGGCAGCGGAACGGGCCGTGGCGGTGCGCGCCACGCCGCTGGTTGCCGCTGCGGTGCTAGTCGCAGCTGAGCGTTCTCTGAACAACATGGTTGCCAGAGTGCGTAGCAACACGACGCAAAAAACCGTGGATACCACCGCTGTGACGATGCTCTCCTGCGCGCTCCAGCCTGCATTTTCTGTTACGTACACCGGGGCAAATGCCCCGGTATGGAACCCCACGATGGAGACCGGCATCAACGCCATCACGATCCAGCGCTGCCAGCCGGTACGCTGGCGCACCGCCAATGCGAGGAAAGCCGCGGTTGCGATATCCGATGTGGGATTGACGATGTACCACATGAGCGGCATCCCGGCATACATGAGGGGTTGAGGTCCGAAATACTGCCAAAGGACCGCCCGCACCGGAAAAATCTCGATAACGAAACAAAAGAACGTCGCCGTGGCGAGCGCCGACCAATAGCGCTTGGGCGTCAAGGTTCCGGCACTGTCCCACTTGATGAGGGAGTAGGAAAACGCACCGAAGTACCAGGGATAACAGGTGACCAGCCATAAGGGGATGTGCCTTCCCAGGGTGACGAAACCGACCATCTGACCGTGTTCTGGATGGTAGGCCATGCCGAGCAAATTACAGATCGGTTCCAGCATCTCGCCCACGAGGCCGCCGATCAACAGGAACAGCATCAAAGGTTCGCGCTTGACGGCGAGCTGCCATACACCGAACAGGATGAACAGCGCCAGCACGCTGCCGGCGAAGATCAAGAACCCGAGATCCCATGCATGGGGCATGATGAGATCCCGCGCCGGTTGCAATGGGAACTGGGTGATGATTGAAGGGGTCATTGTAGGTCCGTCCAGCAACGTCCGGGGGCGTCAACTCCACCGACAGTATTGTTCATGAATCAAGGATTGGGATCGTCGCTTTCGACGAATCGATGTCAGCGATAGTGATAGCCGAACGTCACCCCGTACGTCAGCGGCGCGGCGGGAGACGCATCGTCGCCGAAAGCCTGATCGGTCTCATAGGAGTAATAGCGCCTGCTGGTCAGGTTCTTACCGTAGATGCGCACGTCCCAACTGCCCGCCGGTGCCTTCCAGGTCGCCGAGGCATTGACCAGGGCGTAGGCCGGCTGCCTGATGCGGTTGTCGGGATTCCAGTAAAAGCCGCTGTCGTAGTAATCGCCGACGTTGAGATCGAGCCCGCCGAACGGGGTGGCGTAGGCATACGCCGCGGTCACGTTGCCGGTGAAATCGGGGCTGCGGACGGCCGTCTTGCCCGAGGCGTCGAACGCGCTGGTGATGTCGCCGCCCGCAGGTGATGGCGTGTACAACGGGGCATTCGGGAAGGAATCGTAGCGGGCATGCAGAAATTCCATGGCCGCACCGAGCGTGAGGCCATCCGTCGGTACGACGGTGACATCGAGATCCGCGCCATAGATCTTGGCCTTGGCCGCGTTGATGAGGGTCGACACGCCGCCGGTCAGCTGATCCACCTGGATGTTTTGGTATTTGTAGTCGAAAATCGCTGCATTGATACGCAATCGTCGCGCGAAGAACTCCGACTTGACGCCCGCTTCATAGGCGTCGAGCACTTCCGGTTTGACCGCTGCGTTGGAATACGCAAGGGCGTCATACACGCCGCTCTTGAAGCCGCGGTTATCGGACAGGTAGACCAGGAGGTCCTCCGTGAATTGATGGTCGAGCGCGATGCGCCAAGTCGGCTTCGAGAACGTGGCGCTCTGCGAAGACGGCTCGATGGGCACCCCGGCACCGCCCGGACCGAGCGGCACGACCGTCTCGCCCACGATGCCGCGATGATCCGACGTGTAGCGGGCGCCCAGGGTTAGATGAGTCGCATCGACCACCTCGATGGTTGCCTGGCCGAAGCCGGAGTACGAGCTGAGTTTTTGAGTACTGAAGACGTCGTCATACGGAAGCCCCATCAAAGCGAGGCCCGTAAGCGCCAGCGGCTGGTAACCCGACGTATCGTGCAGGTAGTAGATGCCGCCGATCCACTTGACCTTGGTGGAGTCCGTCGACAGTAGCTGAAGCTCCTCTGACACGGAACGGTCCCGACCGTTGATGTCGGCGTTGATGAGCGGCAGCGGCGTGGCATCCTGATCCAGGAAGAACGGCGAGATGGAGCGGCGGCTCGCGGTAATGCTCTTGATTTCGGCCCAACCTAGATCCTGCTCGACGCTGATCGAGCCACCATATTGAGTGGTCTTATACGAATCGTTGGGCACGCCGGCGGTATTGTAGAAACCGCTGTTCGACGTGACGCCATCGAGTCCCCGCGTACCGGGCAACGGGCTCAAGCCCAAACCCTGCTCCCCCTGGCTCACCGCAAAATCGCCGGACAATAGGATCCGCGTGCCTTCCGCGGGCGTCCACAACCACTTGGTTCGCGCTGAAAAGTCTTTCTCCTTGAAGGCATCGACCCCCGTGGCGACATCGGTACCCCAGCCCCGCGACTGGTTCAACCCGTACAGCGCGATGTCAGCGGCCAGATCCCTGGCCAGGCCGGTGGTCGCATACAACGACTCGGTCGATGTTCGAAAATTACCGTACCCTGCCTGCGCATCCACAGCGGTGTCCTGTGAAGGGTCCCGCGTATTCACTTGTACGACGCCGCCGGTGGCATTGCGGCCGAACAGCGTTCCCTGCGGACCCTTGAGCACCTCGATCTGTGCAATGTTGTTCAACGAAAACAGCGCCGCCTGCGGCGCCGCGATATACACGCCGTCGATGTAGGTTGCGACGGACGGCTCGTTACCGATCAGCGATGACGTCGCACCGACGCCGCGGATGAAAGGCGTCGCCGCATTGGCCTGACGCGAGAAATCCAGGCCGGGAACGGCGCCGGTGAGGGAGGTGGTATCCGTGATCCCCATGCTCACCGCTGAATCCGCATTGATGGCGCTGACCGTGAGCGGCACGGCCTGCAGGTTCTCGACGCGGCGCTGCGCGGTGACGACGATTTCCGCGATCGCGTCCTTGCCGGATGACGACGAATCGGCGCTGCTGTCGTTGGTCGCCGGGTCGGCGAACACGGCAGCCGTCAGTAGTAGTGCAGTCGCAAAGCCGGCGATGCTTACCTTGGCGGCATGTCCCGGACCCTCGCAGTTGAATATCGTCCACGCAATGCTGTTTACTTTCATTGATGCCACCCCCCCTTAAATTCCCTAGCCGATTTTATTTATCAAAATGCTACGGTCGGATTCTTCATCGTATGGCGCAACCATAGCCTCGTCGGATTCGACGAAAACGCATTCGAGCGGTGGGGGAGTAGCAACGGAGCGGGATGGGACGGAGCGGCCGGAAGCCGTGGATCTGGACGGGACGAGACGAGACGAGACGGGAAGGGAAGGGATGGGATGGGATGGGATGGGATGGGATGGGAGCCGGGGATCGATGCCCTTAGAGTTTCACCGCCGTTTCTTCCTGACGAATGGCCTGCAGCAGCACGACGGTCATCGCGATGAACCACACGCCGAAAACCGAGCCGGCGAGCCAGAACACCAACAGCCCATTCCAAGCGAACGGACCTGACTTGAAGAAAGGCAACAACCCACTCGGCACGAAGCCGATCGCCACCCAGAAATTGAGGAACCCCACCCAGCGCGGAAACACCGGCGGTGTTCCCGTATCGCTGAGCACGGCGATGCCGATGATAATGCATTGCATGCAGGCCGGCGGCCAGGTGATGACCGCCATGATCCAGGAGAAATCGTTGAGCACGTACGTCAGCTCAATTGCACGTTCCGGGCGGTAGGCGGTGGTCACGAACGCGACCGCGCCCAGAAAGAAAAACACGGTACCCACCGCGCCGGCGCTGATCTGCGCATAAACGACGGCGGATGAAATGCCCTGAATGCGCCGAATCTGAGCGGAAATGACACCGACCATCGGCATCACGAACATGCCGCTAATGAGCGTCAACACCATGCCGAAGCGAACGCCGTTCGCATGCTGCGCATAATGCGTCGCCACTTCCACAGGCGTCAGCGACGGTGATGGCGGCGGAACGAATCCCGCAAAGAGGAACCCCAAGAAAAAGACGACGACACCCACGATGCCGCTCCAAGTGAAGAGCCGTTGGACCGCGAACGCGTTCAACTCAGGAATTCCAGACGCTGCCCCATCGCGGAATGCTAGCATCTTCCGACCGACCGTACCTCTGGGATGATTCATGGCCGAAGAATTGATGCGCTCCTACTCGAGCAACCCGACTCTCCTCTGGTTGTCGGCTTTCACGTTCTTGATCGGCTACCTCGAATACATTTACAGTTTTCGATTGGTGGTGCGCGAAAAGAGCGCGCCATTCCCCATCTGGATGCATACGCTCTACCTCGCCCACGATTCGACCGGCGCGGTGGTGTTCCTGCAACTGGCGCGCCAGCATCACTATTTCTGGTTCTTCACCCTCGCGAGCATTGCCCTCGTAATATGGAATGGGTTCGAATGCTTCAATCTCTACATGGCGGTCAAGGTGGAACGCCAGGAAATCTGGGGAAAGCTCTACGACGGCCCCGTCAGCGTCGGCAGCGCGGTCTACCGGATCGCGGCGCAGGTGGTACTGATGGTGTCGGTGGTGAACATCGTCCGCGTCTTCATGAACGATACCGCGATGTTCAAATGGTTTGCGCTGACCAACGTGGTGATGGCGGTCGGTCCCGGAATACTGTGGAGCGAACGACGCAGCCGGAAAGGCAGCTCGATCGGGCTCGCCATCGTCATTGTCGTAGGCACGGTCAACACCTTCCTGCCACCGGGCTTCGGCATGTGGACGACGGCCACACCGTACTTCGATCAACCCTGGTTCTATATCGCCGGCGTCGTCGTATCGGCAATTGCGCTGCGCAATTTGGTGATGCTGCTGAGCTTCGACCCGAAGATTGCCAACGGGCCTCGAAAACCTATTTGGTGAGCAGCTGGACGGGCAACCCGACTCGGGCGCCTGATGCCAGTTGCGCCTAGCTCGGGAGGTGCCCGGGCCGCCGGTTGGGACGGGACCAGCCCGGACCGGCGACCGGCCCGGTAGTCCAGGCCGGTCAACCGACTCACTCAGAATTTATAATGCAGCTCAAGCGATGCGGTGCGCGGATCGCCGGGGATCGCCGTGTTGAATTGGAACAGTTCCGCCGCCGCGATGCCGCCCGCATAGTACACGCGGTTGAAGGCATTCTTGACGACGGCCGAGACCGTCCACCCCTGCCGACTTTCGAGGCTGACCCGGAAGTCGGTGACGGCGAATCCGGGCAGGATCGCGCCTGGATTAATGTTCGCCGTCGAGCTATAGGCGATGGCGGTCTGATTGTAGATATCGCCGTGGAGTACCACTGTGAGACCGTCACGAACCGGAATCGTGATGTCCGAATACAGCGTCGCCATCGATTTTGGCGTATCGGGATAGGTGCCGAAAACGATCGGCGCCCGGCCCAGAATGGAGACTAGGTTGCTGGTGAACCGACCGTCCGTGTAATCGTACGACGCGCCCACGCTGAGCCAGGAGAGCGGACTGATTTGTCCGTCGAGTTCCACGCCCGACACCTTCGCGCGCGGCACGTTGACCGAAATGGGCGCCGGGGAGCCGAATGAGTCTACGGTATAGGCAACCCGCTGATTGTTCGAGATCCACTGATTGTAAACGGCGGCATTCAGTCGAGTCGGTAACGACGCGATGGTGCCCTGGAACTTCACGCCCAACTCGCCGTCCGTGTCGGTTTCCGTCAAATAGCCATTGCCGCCGATGTCTCCGGGGCCGATCACCGGAACCAGGGTTCCGTTGTAGCCCCCGTTCTTATAGCTGCGCCGAGAGACGGCATAAATCAGTAGGTCGGAGTTGAGCTGATCCTGTACACCGATGGTCCAGCTGATGTTGTTGAACGTTTTCGATTGATCCACCGACTCAGTGGCCGGGTTGGCCAGCACCTGGGCATAGCCGGTCGCGGTGGGCAGCAACAGCGAACCGATCTTCTCGCTGGTATGTCGTACGCCCAAGGTGACCCCCAAACCCTGGACCCCGGTCACCTCGGTCAAGTCGTACGTACCCTGGGTGTACTCCGCAAGGGTCTTGTTCGTACCGATATAATCGTTGTGCTGCGGTGTCGGCGGTACGTAGGGCTCGAGCGACAGGAGCGCACTGCCCAGATGGATTGCCGTGCTCTCGTCCGAGTAGTAAACCCCGCCCACGTACGATAGTGCGTCAGCCAAGGTTTTGCCTAACAGCTGCAACTCATCCGATGTCTGACGCGTATTGTTGACGTTGAAGTTGTCATCGATGTTGTACGGCGTGCCGTCGGCATCGTAGTCGGTGTCCGAATCCAACTCGGTATGACCGGCAATGTTCTTGATCTGCATATTGTCGGTAAGGTCGAAAGTCGTGATGTTGGAGAAGATCAAGTTTCTCGCGGTGTTGGAGTCCGGACCCTCGAAGTCGACGGTGAACGGCCCACTCGCGCGCTGATTGGCCAGGACCGAGGCGAGTCCGTTCGGATTGGTGGTGGGATGGGTTGCAACGTAGGCCGCCCAGGCACCGGCCAGACTCGTGCCAGGAGGCGCACCGGCCGCAAGCGCCAAGCCGGTGAACACCGCGTCGCTCTCCGCTCCTCCGGCATACAGAGCGGTGGCCGGGATGGCGCCTATCTTCGAATTCAGACTGTATAGTACCGCGGAGGTGCCTGAGCCGTTGTAGCGCGAGTAATCCGCAACCAGAACGTTCTTGATCGAATCCGTGAACTTCACGGTGAGGCTCGCCCGGAAACCGTAGCGGTCGATGTCGCCGACGCGCGAGTCGGTGTACAGATTGTATTGATACCCCTCGCGCGCCTCTGAGAATCCGGCGACGCGCAGAAACACCTTGTCGTCGACGATGGGTGCGTTCAGGGCACCCTCGTAATAACGCAAATCGTAATTGCCCCCACGGACCGTGATGTATCCGCTGAGGTCGTTCGTCGGCTGTTGCGTGGTGAACAAGACGGCGCCGCCGGTGGCGTTGCGGCCGAACAGAGTCCCTTGCGGTCCCTTCAGCACCTGAATGGAGGCGAGATCGTAGAACGCGGAAGCGGTGCCCCCACCGCCCACTTGGACTTCATCGACGTACGGCAGCACTCCGGGACGGTTGTTGCTGAAGGCATCCAGCGATTGACCGCGGATGACGTAGTTCAATTGGTTCGAATTCGAGGTCGCTCGGACGCTAAGACCGGGCGCCGTGGTACGCAGATCCGTTTCCGTGGTGATCTCTTGCTTGTCGAGGGCATCACCGCTGAGCACCGACACCGCAACCGGTGTTCGCTCGAGGTTTTCGGAGCGCCGTTGGGCCGTGACGACGATTTCTTCCAAACCGCCCTGGTCAGCGCTCGAGGAGTCCGTGGCCGTCGTCTCCGCCGACATCACGGTAGCCGAGAGGCACAACGAGCCACAGGCCAGAAGAACTCCAATCGATCTGGAAGGCGAAGCACCATCTTCGCTTCGAAACGATATATCACCGACACGCGTTTTCATCACTCAATACCCCCTGACTTAAGCCTATCGAATACTTTTTTTCAAATGTCGGTGGCGTTCCGCCGACGCGCAAATCCGCAGTTGGTGCTTGCCAACATCGCCATTGGTACGTAACCGCTTCGCATCATCGCCAACGAGGAGCCGGACCTACCATCGTCCAAAGCGACGATATTTCAGCCGTCTGAGTCGTAATTTTCAGGCAAGCACGATTCCTGTTATTTTTTGTTAGTTTCCAAGTGTACGGTACGCTACCTTACTATCTTGGCGCTGTCAAAACGGATTTGGCGCCTGTTGTTCTTTAGCAACCACGGCTGTCAATGGATAACGCGCGCGCGCAGGCCCCCACCACCAAGAGAGCCAAGGCAAACGAGGCCACGCCGCCAGCCTCGACCAGCCACTGCGGACCGCCGGAGTTTGCCGCTATATAGAAGGGAAATCCGCTGCCCACGTGCCCCATGATCGCTCCCATCGGAGACAGCGGCACGACCAGCCCTTGGCGCCAACCCGTGCATACCGGCAGATATGCCTTGATGAGCGCCAACGGGACGATCACGGAAACCGCGTTGGCGATCACCCAAAATACCGGCATGCCGGCGTGCCAGATCCATAGCGCCTGAGGAGCGAAGTACACCCACAATCCAGCCCGCAGTGGCACAACTTCGAAGACGAACGCCCCCACCGCGGTCGCCCAGAATAGCTTCCAGGTGAAAGCGCGCGACACCGCGCCCGCCCGAAGCGTCGGGTACAGGAAGATATACATCGATCCGTAGTAGAAGGTGTAAACGAGACCGATATGCAGTGGGATCGTTCGCCCCAAGGTGGTAAACAACGGAACTTGGCCGATGACCGGGTGAAATCCGTGGCCGAGCACTCCGACGATGGGCTCGAGCGCGACGGTGCAAAACGCGGCAAGCAGGAGCAAGACCGGTACGAAGCTGCGGTAGTGCCGCCACTGCCGGCATGCGATGACGAGTAATGCGGTGACGGCGATCGCACCCACATACAGAGCGATGGTCTGGGGCAGTGCCGGCATTACCAGCGCCTGAAGGGCCGCCGGCGTAGGTGCAGCCGGCAGAGGGGTGGCCGGCAAAGTTTGCATAGGCGCGATGGGCCGAGGCGCCGTCAGTTCAGGCGCGGCCGGCCGAGGCGAGGCCGCCCGAGGTCCGGACCACACCGACCGGCTCCGCAGCCGTTGCGCAGCTGGCGTCGTACTTCGGATACTTGTTCATCACCCAAAGGTTGAACACATTCCAGGCGATCGTGACCACCGTGAATGCAATGAACGGGGGTGATCGAAACCAGGGATCGAGGAAGAACCACGCCCCGCTCATACCGATGATGTCGCCGAGCAGGCACCAATTCATCAACATCGTCTGACCCCGCATGGATTGGCGTCGAACCAGCAATAGGGTCGCCCATGCGGGCGGCCACCATGCCGTTACCGCGAACGCGATCAAGAACAGGGGGTCGTTCAGAATGCTCTTGACCATGACCCATACGATGCCGATACCGATCAAACAGCCGATCACCGCAAAACCAAATTGACGCTGGGTGAGCTTGGGCATCAATTCCTCGCGCCCGTACTTGTAAACCTGGTAACACAGCGCGAACTCGATAGCCGACGTGAAGATCAGCGCAATCGCCCAGCTTTCCAGCCACCAGTGATGATAGACGTGAAACCATAGGTGCCATTGCAGGACGAAGTTCGCATCGTGAATCGCAAACCAGCCCACCGCCGATAGCGGCGCGGGATACGAGCGATCGTGCCGGGCCGTGCGAAACGCCGACACCAGATACACGAAGGTCGAGATCAGGCAGAGCGTCATGAAACCCATGACACCGATGGTGTGCCGGTCGACGTTGGCCAACACAGTCTGTGGATCGTAACTCATGAATCCCCCAACCAGTATGGAAGCGTACTATATCTGACCTCCCCCACCTCTGTTACGAATCGCGCGGCCAGCACCCGCTCCCTACGCCGGGGCGCTTAGGGGGCGGATGGGGTTCCGTGTTTGCGAAGGGCCGAGCGTCCATGTATATTGATAATATTGATTTAAACATTGAGTACTGTTCGTGGCACTACAAATCGCGAAGCCCGCAGTGGTTGTTAAGGTTGAACGGTTAGCCAAGGCCACGGGACTGACGAAAACCGCCGTGGTCGAACGCGCTGTGGACCGCCTGTTAGCCGAATTGGCGAGCGCCGACGATCATGGCGACCGTATGTCCGCATTAATGGCGCAATTCGATCGGATTCCAGATCGCGGCGACGCCTTTGATCCATTGGTTTGGGATGAGTACGGCGTGCCGAAATGATCGTGGTCGATACGTCGGCCATCGTTGCCATCGTTTTCGCAGAACCCGAGCGCGAGCAGTTCGTTCGTATCATTCAGCGCGCGGACAAGGTGTTGATCAGCACGGTCTCCATCGTCGAAGCACGTATGGTGCTGCATGGAAGGCGTGGACAGCGCGCGGTAATCCTCCTGAACGATATGCTCAGGCTGCCTCTATTCGAGCCGGTTGCACCCGGTCTGCCGGAAACGGACGCGGCTTATGCGGCGTTCGTGGCATTTGGTAAGGGCAGCGGGCACCCCGCGGAACTCAACTTCGGCGATGTTTTCAGCTACGCCCTGGCTAAAGTGCGCGGCCTGCCGCTGTTGTACAAAGGTACCGATTTTGCGCAGACCGATATCGCCTCGGCTGCACGGCTCGCAGAATAGCGCGGTGTATTGCCGCGTCCCGAGCACGGTCTGACGCGCGGATTCCTTAGGGCGTCAATGTACTGATGTACTCCGTGACCGCGCCTGTCACGAACGCCCATCCAACAGTTTCTCGACCCCACCATAGGGATCGCAGCGACGATCCACCACCTCATCGATCACGGCGCTGAATCTTGCATCATGATCCTCACCCACGGCATACCGGCGCCGCAAAGCAGCCGTGACCAGCTCCGCGAGCTGCAGCCGGACGCGCTTCACCAGTCGTTCCCGCAATTGCCCTGGATGGAGCGCCAGGTGCTCACGGTGCCGATCCAGCGCCGCGACCAATTCATCCAGCCCTACTCCCTCGGCACCCTGGGTCTTGAGCACGGGCGGATGCCAGGCGTCCGGGTCATGGGCATCGTAGCGAAACTCCACCGCCTCGCGCAGCGCGGCTGCCGCGCGGTCGGCACCCGGGGTGTCGCACTTGTTGACGGCGAACACGTCGCCGATTTCCAGGATACCCGCCTTAACGGCCTGGACCGCGTCGCCGCCCGCAGGGGTTTGCACGATCAAGATGCTGTGCGCATGACGCATGATGTCGATTTCGTTCTGCCCGACGCCGACGGTCTCGACCAGGATGAGATCGCGGCCCATGGCATCGAGTACCACCAGACAATCGGCAGCCGCGCGCGCGAGGCCGCCCAACATGCCGCGCGCCGACATGCTGCGGATGAACACCCCAGGGTCGGTGTTGTGCCGGCCCATACGCACGCGGTCCCCTAAGATGGCGCCACCACTGAACGGACTCGCGGGGTCCACAGCCAGCACCGCAACACTCCTGCCGCGAGCGCGGTAGCGGGCGACGAGCTGATCCACCAGGGTGCTCTTACCCGCCCCCGGCGGACCGGTGATACCGATCACCGGCGTACGGCCTCCCTGCAGATACAGGGCCTCGAGCAACGGTTTAACGGATTCGTCGCCGGCCTCGATGCGGCTCAATAACCGCGCACAGCTGCGTATGTCGCCGCGACACACAGCCGCCATGACGTCAGCGATGGCGGAGGCCGCCACGTCAGGCGAGGCGGTCAGACACAACTCGCAACGATTTGCCGGTGATGTCCTGCAGGAATTGCATGATCTGGTCGGTGGTCGAGCCCGGCCCGAAAATGCCCTTGACGCCGATCGCCTTGAGCTCGGCTTCGTCGTCGCGGTGGATCAAGCCGCCCAGCATCACCGGGACATCGTCGACGCCGGCCGCCTTCATCGCGTCGATGAGCACCCGGGTGTAGTGCACGTAGGTCGCCGTACTGAAACTCAAGCCCACGACGTCGACGTCTTCGGCGAGGATGGCGCTCACCATGCCCTCTGCGGTGTTGTGCTCGCCGAGATAAATCACCTCGACGCCGCGATCGCGCATGAGCTGCGCCAGCGTGCGTATACCCTTGGTGTGCACGTCGGTGCCGAGCATGCCGAGCAAACATCGGATCGTACCGGACAGGGGCTTGGGCTCAGTCATAGACGTGGCGTGGCGAACGGCGACTCGAGCACGCGAAACGGGTCGTAGGGCAGGCCGCTGGCCACACGCACCGTGCCCCACACTTCGGCGATGCTGGCATCGGCGATCAGTGCCTCGATCATCGCGGGATGCGCGTTTTCCCGCGCATGCGCCACGCGGTACAGCGCGTCGATCTTCGCGTCGAGCAACCCCCGGTCGCGGGAAATCTTGAGTTCCTTGAAACGCCGCACGTGCTCGGCGATGCGTGCGGGATCGAACTTGAAGCGCTTCGGCGCGGGTTCGTCCTTCGGCTGAAATTTATTGACGCCGACGATGATGCGCTCCTGGCGGTCGAGTTCGTGTTGTATGCGGTAATTATAATCATCCATGAGCGCTTCGACCGTGCCGTCCTCCACTGCCTTCACCAGACCGATGCCCTCGATCTTCGCGAGCAGTTCCAGCGCATCGGCCTCCACCTTGTTGGTCAGCGCTTCGATGTAGTAGCTGCCACCGAGCGGATCCGCCGTGCGCGCCGCGCCCACCTCGTGCGCGAGGATCTGCTGCGTCCGCGTCGCGAGTTCGCGCGCATCCTCGGTCGGGATGCAGATGGGTTCGTCGTAGGTGCACGTCTCCACCGATTGCACGCCGCCCAGGAGCGCCGCCAATGTCTGCACCGCTGCGCGCGACAGATTGTTGAGCGGCTGCGGGTACTGAAGCGAGCGTCCAGAGGTGTGGCAGGCGATCCGCAGCCGCTGCGCGCGCGGATCCTGCGAGCCGAACTGGTCTTTCATCGTGCGCGCCCAGATGCGGCGCAAGGCGCGGAACTTGGCGATCTCTTCGAAGAAATCGATGTCGGCGCCGGACACCCAGGCCATGCTGGGAGCCACCTTGTCCACGGTCAGGCCGCGCGCCGCCAGATCGCGCAGCGTCTGTTTCGCAATCGCCATGCCGACCGCGATTTCGCCCGAAGCAGGCACGCCCCGCTCGCGCAGATCGTAGGCCTGAGGGCATCCCAACGCCCAACGTGGGCTATGCTTCACGCTGTACTCGATGCAGTCCACCGTGGTCCGATGGCCGAGAGCCGCCGGCACGATGGCCTCGCTCCAGCCGGCGAGGCGCAATTGCAGGTGGTCCGGCATGTGCGAACCCTGCAGTTTCGACAGATCCTTGTTCTGCTTCAACGCCATCGCGACGACCATGGGATAAATCATCATCGTCGAGTGCCAGGCCACATCGGTCTGGGTGATGTCGATCCCCTGCAATAAGGTTTCGAGGTCCCGCACCGTCGGCAGCGAACAGCCCTCCTGACCCGCGTCCGCCGACAACGCCGGATGATCCGGATCGATCGCCTCCTGCGTCAGCGTGTCGAGCACCACGTCGATGCCCGCCGTGCCCATCTTCAGCGCATTGGTGATTCCCTCGCGCGTGTCGTCGGGCGCACCGTAGCCCACGATATTGCGCAATGTCCACATGCGGCTGCGATACATCTGGGGGTACGCACCACGGGTATACGGGTAGGTGCCAGGATCGCCGAGGTCACGGGCGTAGTTCTGATCCGGGACATCGTTGGGACCATACGATGCCTGGGTCTCGATGCCGCTCCAGGTGGCGGTGCGCGACAGCTTGACCGACACATCCTCGAGATGCGCCTGAATATCCGCCGGGTTGCGCTCTGTCGTCATCGCAATATCTTACTCCCGATTCTCGTGGCTCTCGCGCAGCAAGAATTTCTGTATCTTGCCGGACGCGTTGACCGGAAAGGCGGCGACGAAGCGCCAGATCTTGGGAACCTTGTGACGCGCGATGCGTTCCTGCAGATAGACGGTGAGCGCATCGCCGTCGGTGTCGGCACCGCTTTTGAGGATGACCGCGGTGGCGACCTGCTCGCCCCACTTCGCGTCGGCGACGCCGTACACCGCGGCCTGGGCGACCGCGGGATGCTCGGCCAGCACGTCCTCGATCTCCCGCGGATAGATATTCTCGCCGCCGCGGATGATCATATCCTTGAGTCGGCCGGTGACGCGCAGATATCCCGCGGCCGTCATGACGCCGAGATCGCCGGTATGCACCCAGCCGTCCGCATCGAGGGTCTCGGCGGTTCGTTCCGGCAATCGAAAGTATTCGATCATGGCGCAGCGCGTGCGCACGCAGATTTCACCGATCTGCCCCAGGTCGGCGATCCCCGCCCCGTCCGTCGCCACGATCTTCGCCTCCGACAGCGGCAGCGGCGTGCCCACCGTGCTCGTAATCCGCTCTTCCCCGTCGGTGCGGCGTGTCAGGCACATGCACCCGCCCGCCTCGGTCTGGCCGAACAGCACCATCACGTCGACGCCGAAGCGCTGCCGCACCTCGCGCACCAGCTCGGGCGCGATCGCCGTGCCACCGGTGACGATCACTTCGAGCGCCGAAAAATTGGTGGTGGCGAACCGCTCGCTCTGGAACATCGCGTGCATCATCGTCGGCACGGCCATGGTGACCTTCACGGCATAGCGCTGGAGCGCATCGAGCATCGCATCCGCAGAGAATTCGGACAGCAGCACCTGCGTGCCCAGATTGGCGAAACACCCCAGCGTCATCGTGACGCTGCCGCCGATGTGAAACATCGGCAATACGTTGAGCCACACCGCACCCGGCTCGAGGGCGATTCGCGCCGTGCTGAAGCGCGCGTTGTTGACGATGCCGCTATGGCGCAGCACCACGCCTTTCGGCTTGCCGGTCGTGCCGGAGGTGAACAGGATCATGGCCGGCGCATCGGGCGGCACGGACGGCAGGGCCGACCGGGCGGCGCGCGCAGCCTCGGTGTCGGTGTCGGTGTCGGAGAAAGCGACGAACTCACGCCATCCGTCGATATAGATCACGTGCTCGAGGTGCGGCAGGCCGGGCCGCAACCCGTCGATTACTGCGACGTTATCCATTTTGCGAAAGACACGATCGAGGAAGATGCCACGAACCTCGCTTTGCGCCAGCAGGTAGCCGAGTTCGACGGCGCGATTCGCCGGATTGAGGGTCACCAAGACAATGCCAGCCAGTGCCGCGCCCAGCTGCAGGAGGACGATCTCGGCGCTAGCGCCGGCCCAAGTCGCGACCCGATCCCCGCGGTCGAAGCGGGTGAGGAGCGCCCGTGCCGCGCGCTCGGCATCGTCCTTGAGCTGTGTGTAAGTCCAGCATCGTTCCGCACCGCCTTGCGGCCCGGCGGGACAGATCAACGCCGGCCGCAGCGGTACGGCGGTCACCGCCTGATACAACGCGTCGCCGACTGACCATTCCTCGTACACCGCGTCGGTCTCGGACTTCAGATAGGCTTCTGTGAGAGGCACGGCCATTGGCCTTTTTGGCCAGGGTGGCGGGCTTAAGGGCCTGCGTTCAGCAACTGGACTGCGGCGCCCAGGAACTGCGGAATGTACACATGCGGCAGCACTACCAATTTGAGATCGTCCACACGCCCGCTGGCGAATTTCGCACTGATGAGATTCGAGGCACAGGCATTGCGCACATGGCCCCAAATCCGGAAGAAGCGGATGCGCTCGGCGCTGATCTCGGCACCGCCGGCATTGCGATACTCGGCCAACAACTCGCCGACGTCGAGGGCGGCACCCAGTGTGTTGCATGCGTAGGCGAGGTCCTCCGCGGGATCGCCCAGGTGACCGAATTCCCAATCGAGCACCGCGCTCAGGCGCCCATCGTCGAACAGGAAATTATGAAAGCCAATGTCGCCGTGCAGGAGCACGGGCCGGCCCCGCATCGCGGGAACGTTCTGCAACAGCCAGCCGAACAGGCTGGTGAGCGCCGGCGACGGCAGATGCGGCTCTCGATCGAATAGCGCTTGGAAACCGCCTATGTAGCGTCGAACGCACTCTTCCATCGGCAGGTTCCAGACCTCCGTGTTCAGCGCTCCGGTCAGTGTCGCCAGCTCCGGCATCGGTGGCAGTGAATGCAAGCGCACCATGATCTTGACCAAGGTCTGCAGCAGATCCGCAGGGATGGCGCCCTTCGCGCTGAACACGCTGCCGCCGGCGACTCCGGGCGCGCGGCGCATGACTAGGAAATCGCCACCCGGCAATAGCTCGTGGCGTGTATCCACCCACAACGCATCGGGCGCCGGGAAGCCGTGCTCGCGGACTGCGCGTATCAGCGCGTACTCGAGCTCGATGCGGTGACAATCATTGTCGATCACAGGCTCGGCCAGGTCGCGTCGCAGCACGTAAGAACCCGTCAGTTCACGCCCGGTGACGTCGAACAGGAAGGTCTGCTTGCCGAAACCGCCCGCGAGCGAACGAAACATGGTGACTTCGAGCGACGTGTCGGCGAACCGCTCGCGCAGATAGACCGTCAGACCGGCCGCCGTGATATCGGTGTTGGAGCCTGCGGCCACTGCGGCGCCCTGGGCGCCCGCCATCGGCGATTTGAGGTCATCGATCTCCCAACCGTTGATCGCCACGGCGATGCGCGTACGCAACGTCCGCTCGAGCTGCGGATCGTCGACCACGCGATGGGCAAAGGACTCGAACGACGCGAGGTGCGCCCGCCACCCGCTCTCAGCAGCGCGCACGTTATCGACCGATCGCGCGCTGCGCAAATCCGCGAGCAAGGTATCGAGCGCGGGCCGCAACTCAGAACTCGTCGGCAGCAGCGCCTTCAGTTCCAGAAGGCGCGACTGCAATCGGTCGGTCTGCGCGCGGATGACATCGATGTCACCGCTCTCACGGCCCGACAACAAGCTCAAGGCCGCACCTATCGATTGCAGAGCGGAGGCTTCGCCATCGGTCAAATGTGCCCGCAGGCGGTTTAATTCAGAGCCGAGGCTCGCCAATAAACGATCGGAAGGCAACAGCATGGGCGGTACTACTCTACTCGGCTACTGATTTATTGGCTGGATTGCGTATCTTTAAGGATGCATCAAGCGGATATAGTCCGCCCACTGACATTCTTGCACGTCGCCGTGCGTCACCATCCCGTCGCACTCCCAGCGCGTCAAACAGATGATCGACTCGAAGTTATGCCAGGTCCGCCAGTCGGCCGCCGCAATGATCTCGCCGCGAAGCTCGAAAGATCGGCCTTTGGCATCGTTGATGGTCATCTCCACCCGCTCCGGGAATAGATTCTCGCGGCTGCGCGTGGTTTTTTTCATCGCGGAGATGATGGGGGTGAGCTCACCGTCCTTGTACACCCATCCGCCTTTCACACTCTGGCCGCCCGGCAGTTCCAAATGCCCCTTCCAATCCGGATTCGTCTCCGGATTGTCGAACGCAGTGCAGCTGAAGCTGAAATTCTCATTGAAGACGCCCGTCATCCAGGCCATCGGCGGAAAGGGTTGATGGTTTTCCTTGCGCAGTTGGCCCCACGAACGGTCGCGCACGGTAAAGCCGTTGACGGGGTATTCCTTGCCACGCAGCTTGAGCCAGCCACGTGTTTTCATCGCCTGTTCGAGGTGCATGCCGGAACTCAAGACCATGGCTGGGGCGACCGCCTCGAGCGTGATGTCGAAGGCGTTGTCGAGCCGTGGATCGGCATAGCGAATGCGGTGCTTCTTCAGCGGCTCCAGCGTATTGACGTGATAGCTGTTGGCAAGTTCGTAGTCGTACAAGTCGTTCGCGAGACATGCGTCGCTCTGGTACGTGACGAAGTCGAACAGCTCGGACGACAGATTGTGCTTCTTGATGCCCTGCCACGCCCAGACTCCGCCGGTCACCATGCCGAGATTCGGGTGCTGCCACAGATAGCAAAGACCGTGAATGCGCTCCTCCGGAATGTTGAATCCCAGATATTGCGTCTCCGTCAACGAGTCCCCCGGCTCGATCTTGCGGCTCTCGGGGTGCAACAGATCGCAGGCCGGCGTCGCTTCTATGAAGGCCTCGTTCTTCGACTCCCAAAAAGGCTTTTTAGTCGCTTCGCTCATGTCACTCCCCCGTGGTTCATGTTGGCGCCCGTGGGCATCTGGTTTCTTTCGATACGGTAAGTAAGCTTACCATCATCCGCCTCACCCATCATCTCTCCGTTGCACGGTAGATGGACAGCCGAGTCGTGCGATCGTCCCTCGACCCTCGACTTTTAATCTTTCCTATTCTTGGTCTTCTCATATTTTCTTGTTGTCTTTTCACAACAATGATCACCGCCGAGGATTCGATGCGCTCACCCATTCGGCCGTACACACGCGTACGATATGCTTCCGTAGTAGTTACCGTCGAGAAAATCTCTATGACAGACGATGTAGTGACCACGTGCGAAGGCCGCGTCGCGACGATCACTTTGAGCCGGCCGGACGCGATGAACGCCGTGGACAACAGCATGCGTCGCAACCTAAATGCCGCGCTCGACGAGGTGGCCCGCAGCGCCGAGGTCCGGGCAGTAGTGCTCACGGGAGCCGGCAAAGCCTTTTGTTCGGGCGCGGACTTGAAGAGCGCCGCGGCGAATCCCGACACCAGCCTGCGGCGCACCGCCCGCACGTTGATGCACGATTTCCAACCCATCGTCGAATGCATGAGCCGTATGGACAAGCCCATCATCGGCGCAATCAATGGTGCCGCCGTCGGCGTCGGGATGTCGCTCGCCCTCGCCTGCGATCTGTTGATCATGGCTGAATCCGCCTATCTCCTGTCGCCCTTCGTCGGCATCGGCTTGATTCCGGATGGCGGACTCGCCTGGTTTCTCACGCGCCGTATCGGCTACAACCGCACGTTCGAGGTGCTGGCCGAGTCGCAGAAGCTCAACGCGACGCGCTGCGTGGAACTTGGCATCGCCAATCGTGCGGTGGCCGCGGAGATACTCGTCGAGTCGGCCACGAGGTGGGCCGGCGAGATGGCCCAACGTGCCCCACTGGCCTTGGCTTTGACCAAACGTGCCGCACGCCTATCGATGTCGACGGGACTGTCGGATGCGCTCACGCTCGAGGCCGAGCTACAAACCCTGTGTGCGTCCACCGCGGACTCGCGCGAAGCGATCGCCGCCTTTCGCGAGAAACGCAGCCCGACGTTTCAAGGGCGTTAAATTAGTAACTCGGCAACGTGATTTTGAATGGTCGAATTGACGCTTGCTCGAGTCGCCAAGCGGTTTGAGCGAAGGCCTGGGTGGGCGAGTATCCCGGCGGAACTAATCCGTTCCCGCCGGGATGCCCGCCCATCTGGGCCAAGTGAAACGGTCAAATTCAGTGCGCCGAGATACTAGCTGAAAAGCTCCCTGCCAATGATTTCCCGCATGATTTCGGACGTGCCGCCGGCAATGCGCCGAATGCGCGAATCGATGTAGGCGCGCGCGATCGGGTACTCCAACATGTAGCCGTAGCCGCCGAAGAACTGCAGGCATTCGTCGACGACTTTGCACTGCAGCTCCGTGCACAGGAGCTTCGCCGCCGCCGCATCCACCGCGCTCAGTCTCTTCTCTAGTAACAGAGCGATGCAACGATCGACGAACACTCGCTTGGCGAGAATGTCCGCGTACATCTCCGCGAGTTTGAAGCGCGTATTCTGGAAGTCGCTCACCGTCTTGCCGAATGCCTTGCGCTCCCGCGTGTAGTCCACGGTCCAGCCCAGCGCCGACTCGGCCACCGTGATGGCGGACACCGCGATCGACAGCCGCTCTTCGGCGAGCTTGCTCATGGCCATGGGAAAGGCGCCACCCTCCTTGCCCAGCAGATTGCTCACGGGCACGCGTACCTCATCGAAGAAGAGTTCCGAGGTGTCCTGCGCCTTCAGCCCGATTTTCTTCAAATTGCGGCCGCGCCGGAATCCTGGTCGGGTGGTTTCAACGAGAATGAAGCTCATGCCCTTCGACCCGGCCTCCGGATCCGTCTTGCACGCCAGTACGATCAGATCGCATAGCTGGCCGTTGGAGATGTACACCTTCTGGCCGCTGATCACATACTCATCGCCGTCGCGCACGGCGCGCGTGCGAATGCCTTTCAGATCGCTGCCGGCTGCGGGCTCCGTGAGACCGAGTGCGCCGATGACTTCGCCGGTGACCATTTTCGGCAGCCAGCGTTGCTTCTGCTCCTCGGTACCGAAGGTATAAATGTACGTCGCGACCATGTCCGAATGGACCGAGAAGCCGGGGCCGGTCGCGCCGGCCCGTGCCAGTTCCTCGATGATGACCACGTTGAACAAAAAATCGGCACCGAAACCCCCATAGGTCTCGGGCAAGCTCGGACATAACAACCCGGCGGCACCCGCCTTGGTCCATAGCTCGCGATCGACCATTCCCGCCTCTTCCCAGCGTTCGTGGTGTGGCACGATTTCCGTCTCGACGAAGCGCCGCACCGAGTCGCGGAACTGTTCATGCTCGGTTTCGAACAAAGTGCGTGGGATCATGGGCCCCAGTATAGCCAATATGGTACGCTTGCGTACATCATGCTCATGCGTCGACTCAACGAGGGGCTCGTGCCGTGCCGGCTATTCTAATCACCGGTGCGGCGCGCGGGATCGGTCGGGAGCTCGCGCAGCGCGCCGTGGCGCGCGGCGACCTGGTTTTCGCTGTGGTGCGCAAGCAGGCCGACCGGGAACGCTTCGGTGCGGCGGCCAACCTGCACACCGTGCTGATGGACGTCGCGCAGAGCGATTCGGTGGCAGCCGGCTTTGTCGAAGTGGACCGATTGCTGGCGGGCCGCCCCTTGGATGCCATCATTCATTCGGCCGCCATCTCCAGACCAGGTGCGATCGAAATAACACCGCTCGCGGAATTCGAGGACATCCTCAACACCAACACGTTGGGCAGTCTACGCATCCTCAAAGCCGCCATACCGCGTTTGCGCGGCCACGGCGGACGGCTGATCCTCGTCACCTCCCTGTGGGGCAAGGCGTCGGGTGCCCTGCTCGGCGCGTACTGCGCCTCGAAACATGCCATCGAGTCCCTGGCCGATACCGCGCGACGCGAAACATCGGGCATGAATCTGCACGTGATCCTGGTAGAACCGGGCGTGGTGCTCACCGACATGCTGAGTACCCAGGCGCCCGAAGTGGAGGCGCTGATTCCGCGCATGAGCGCCGCGCAACGTTCCTGGTACGAGACTCTCTACCGCCGCTACGCCAAGCTGACGGGCTCCGCGGGCGGTACCGCAATCACCGCTGCCCAGTGCGCGGCCGGCATCGAAAGGGCACTATTCCAGCCCCGGCCGCGGACACGCTACCAGGTTGGCCGCGACGCCAAAATCGTGTGCTTTCTCACCTGGCTGCTGCCGGATCGCTGGATGGATGCGCTCATGGGATTGAGCTTGAATCGCAAACCGCTTACCCCCGCCGATAAATCACGCTAGGCTGTCGCCGCACGCCAAACTGCGGGAGCTTTGAATGAACGAACAACTGCTGCTGGCCGAACGCGATGGCGTGTTCGAAGTCGCCTTCAACCGGCCGGAAAAATTCAACGCGATCTCCGACGGCATGCTCGAGGGGCTGCGCGGCGCCATCGATACTTTCACGTCGCGGCGCGATCTGCGGGTCATGCTGCTGCGCGCCGTGGGCAAGTATTTTACGGCCGGGGTCGAGATCAACCCGGAGATTTCGCCGGATGTGGCCGGTAGCACCTTGGATGGTCGAACCTGGTATCGACGCAAATTTCATGCGCTGTTCGATGAGTTCGAGGCCGTGGAAAAACCCATCGTCGCCGCGCATCAGGGTCCGTGCCTCGGCGGCGGACTGGAACTGTCGCTGTCCTGCGATTTTAGGCTCGCGGCGAAGAGCGCGCGCTACGGGCTGCCGGAGATCGACATTGGTGCGTTACCGGGTTCGGGCGGCGTGAGCCGCTTGACCCGTATCGCCGGGCCGCATTGGGCTCGCTGGCTGGTGATGGCCGGCGAACAGGTGACCGGCGAAGAAGCCAAGCAGATGGGTTTCGTGCATGCGGTCTACCCCGACGAGGAGTTCGAGGCTCGGGTGAACGCGTTTTGCGACAAACTCGCGAGACAACCCTACGAGGTGCTCGGCTTGGCGAAACTCTCGATCGAGCTCGCCGTCGACTTGGATCGCGCCCAAGCACGTAACGTCGAACGCATCAGCAACAGCATGCTGTTCACCGGCGCGGAACACAAGGCGTTGGTGCAGGCATTCATGGAACGTCAGGCTGCGAAGCGCAAGGCCCGCAAAGATCCTTCTTAGGCGCTGGCGCGCCGGATTTACGGAGTGGAAGCGTCCCCCAACTTCGATTCCAAGCTCGCTGCGCGAGCGGGCGGACCCTAGTAACTTTTTGGCAGGTCCAAGACCTTCTCGGCGATGAACGACAAAATCAGCTGTTCCGTCACAGGGGCGATACGCGGCAGCATCGATTCCCGGAACAGTCGCTCCACATGGAATTCGCGCGCATACCCCATGCCGCCATGGGTCAGCACCGCGCGTGTCGTGGCATCGAACGCCGCCTTCGCGGACAAAAATTTCGCCGCATTGGCTTCCGCGGCGCACGGCAAACCTTGATCGTACAAATAGGCGGCGCGCATGCACATCCAGTAGGCCGATTCGAGGAATGTCCACGACTCCGCGAGCGGATGTTGAATGCCCTGGTTCTGACCGATGGGTCTGCCGAACACCACGCGCTCACGGGCGTACTTGGCCGCACGCTGCAACGCATCGCGGCCGATGCCGATGGCCTCGATGCCGACCAGCACCCGCTCGGGGTTCAGACTGTCGAGGATATAATTGAATCCACGACCTTCATCGCCGATACGGTCGGCTTCCGGAATGAAATAGTCGTCGATGAAGGTAGCATTGGAGTCGACCGCATTGCGCCCGAGCTTTTTGATCCGACGCACGTCGATTTTTTTCCGGTCCAAGTCCGCGTAGAACAGCGTCATGCCGTCGGTGGGCCGCTTGCATTCGGACTTAGGTGTAGTCCGCGCGAGCAATACGATCTTATGCGCCTCCTGCCCGGTGGAGGTCCACATCTTGCGGCCGCTGACCCGGTAGCCGCCGGGCACCTTCTTGGCGAAGGTCTTCATGCTGGTCGTGTCGAGTCCGGCGTCCGGCTCCGTCACTCCGAAACAGGCTTTTTGCTCGCCCTTGATGAGCGGCGTGAGCCAGCGCTCTTTCTGTTCCGGCGTACCGTGCACGACGATGGCATGCGGTCCGAACAGATTGATATGGATACTCGACGCGGCAGCCTGAGCCCCGCCGCTAGAGGACACGGCGTGCATCATGATCGCCGCCTCCGTCACCCCCAAACCCGCGCCCCCCAGTTCCTGCGGCATCGTGATACCCAGCCAACCGGCCGCGGCCATGGCCCCATAGAACTCCTCAGGAAAACGCGCGTTCTCGTCGCATTCATGCCAGTAGGCGTCGTCGAATTGCGCGCACACCTTGCGTACCGAGGCGTCGATTTCCAGCTGCAGCTCGCTGAGTGCGATCTCCATCGCTTACACGGGATCCCAGGTGAACACGTCGCTGGACCGATCCGGCTTGAAGAAGGAACCGCGGAATGCCGGCAGCGCGCGTTCGAGACAGGTTTCAGGGGTCCATCCTTCGGCCGTGTGTACGGAGCGGATGGGCCGCGGCTGGCTGAACAGAAAGATCTCGTTGCGGCGCACGCCGAATATCTGACCCGAAACGTCCTTCGCGCCGTCGCTGCACAGGGCGACGGTGAAAGGCGCGATCTTATCCGGGGTCATGCGCTTCGCGACTTCGATGCGCGCCGCATTCTCCGGATTGTTCGGGATCGTGCCCACCAGACGTGTCCACGCGAACGGCGCTATGCAATTGGAGCGCACACCGAATTTCGTCATGTCGAGTGCGATGCACTTCGAAAGTCCGACCACGCCCATCTTGGCGGCGCCGTAATTCACCTGGCCGAAGTTTCCGATCAGGCCGCTGGTGGAAGTCATGTGGACGAAGGCGCCCTTCTGCTTCTCCTTGAAATGGCCGGCCGCGGCCCGCGCCACGTTGAAACAGCCTTTGAGATTGACCGCCACGACACTATCCCAATCGGCCTCGCTCATCTTATGAAAGATGCCGTCGCGTAAGATCCCGGCGTTGTTGACGATGGCATCGAGATCGCCGAAAGTCTTGAGCGCGGCGGCGACCAGGTCGTGCGCGCCCTCCCAGGAAGCGACGTTCGCACCGTTGGCGACGGCTTCACCACCGGCCGCCTTGATTTCGTTGACCACCTGCTGCGCGGGTCCGATATCGCTGCCCTCGCCGCCTTCGCTACCGCCCAAGTCATTGACGACGACCTTCGCTCCCTCCTTGGCAGCCAGCTTGGCAATTTCGGCACCTACGCCACGTCCGGCGCCGGTCACGATGACGACTTTTCCCTTCAACACATCAGCCATGCTAGAGACCTCCTGGTGACCGGCGTCGCAGACGACTCGGCCGCCGCGACACCACACAAAAAATGGTAAGCTAGCGTATCATACGGTACACACCACGGCAAACGACCCCACCATCATGAACATCGAAAAGCTCACGACCCACGTCTTTCCGGACATTCGCAGCATCTATACCGAGCGCGACACCATGCTGTACGCACTCGGCGTGGCGGCCTGCGCGGACCCGCTCAATGTCGCCGAACTGAAGTTCGTTTACGAGGCGGCACTCCAGGCGCTGCCATCGCTGTCCTGCGTCATCGCGCACCCCGGTGCGTGGATCAAGGCACCTGAACTCGGCGTGAATTATCTGAAGCTCGTGCATGCCGAACAATATTTCAACCTGTCGACACCACTGCCCACGGCCGGTGAAGTGATCAGCCGCTACCGCGTCACGGGCGTCGTCGACAAGGGACCGCAAGCCGGTGCCTTGGTGTATTTCGAGAAATCGCTGCACACTCCCGACGGCACGCTCATCGGCACCGTCGAGAGCAGCTATTTCCTGCGCGGCGACGGCGGCTGTGGCAACTGGGGGACGCCGGGCCGCGAACTACCGGTGGTACCCGCAACACCGGCCACCGCGCGCATCGATGTCCCCACTCTGCCTATCGCCGCACTGATCTACCGCCTGAGCGGCGATTACAATCCGCTGCACTCCGATCCCGCGGTCGCGCGCAAGGCGGGCTTTGAAAAACCCATCTTGCATGGCCTGTGCACTTACGGGATCGCGTGTCAGTCTTTGATCCGCGCCGTCTGCGACTCCGATGCCGCTCGGCTCGTCAGCATGGGTGCGCGTTTCACCAAGCCCGTTTATCCAGGCGACACGATCCGCACCGAATGCTGGAGTGAGGGCCATACGGTGCATTTCCGCAGCTGGAGCGTCGAGCGCAATGAAATCGTACTGGATCGTGGAATCGCGACCATCGCACGCTGAGAGTCGCAGCAAATATTAATAGAGCAGCGTCTTGCGCAGCGCGCGGATTTCCGGTTTGGTGAGCCCGAGACCGCGTTCGAGATAGCCGTCGATGGATCCGTATTCATGCTGCATCGAATCGAGAGCGGATTCGATGTACCGCGGGTCGGAGCGCCACAACGCACGCCGCGACTCCTCCGGTAGCTGTGCCAATACCACCTGAGCGGACCCCGACTGACCCTGACGCGCTTGACCTTGGTCCACTACTTGATCCTGGGCCGGACCACCGACCGGCGCCGCCCGTCGTGCGGCCGCGGCGGCGGGTGCAACCAGCTGTTCGGTCAAGGAGTAGTCGGCGACCACGGTTTGCCGCGGAACCCCGACCGCGGTCAGCAGCAGCGCCACGGCAACGCCGGTGCGATCCTTGCCGGCCGTGCAATGCACCACCAGGGGCAGATCACCGGCGGCGATGCGGTGAAACAGCGCGGCATATTCCGTTCGATACTCGTCGGGCATCTGCGCGTAGAACTTGACGAGTCCCGCGCGGGCACCCTCGGGGGTTCCGGCATCCGCTAATAGGGTGTGCATCATCGGCGCCAAGGAGGTCTTCGGCGAGACATAGATATCGGCCGGCACATGAGTCCACACGCTCGCCGCGCGCGCGCGTTCCTCCTCCGTGCGCAAGTCGACCACGGTCACCACGTGCAATGCATCCACCTGCGCGGCGTCCGTCGGCGTCAAGTTCGATAGCTCGCTGGAGCGATATACCTCACCCCAGCGCACATGCCGTCCGCTGGCGGTGGCGTAGCCGCCGATGTCGCGAAAGTTGGGCGCACCCGTCAGCCCGAGGGCGCGTGCATGGCCGGGGGCAGTCGACGTCGCAGACGTTCCAGCGGTTGCAATTACCGCTGCGGATGCCCTGGGCACGTCCATTGCGGCAGCGGGTTGCGCACCGATCTCGCCGGCACCACCCACCACCGCGGTCAGCGCGGAACACAATAAAAGCGCCTTGATCACGATGCTCCTGTAGCCAAAGGAGGCTGCAGTGATACCAGTAATTGATGACAATCCCATGTCGGTGAGTTCATCCCATATCGGTCAGTTCATCGTCGGCGGCACCGGCGGCTTGCCGGCGACGGTGGTCGCATCGACGCGCGCGCGCTGCCGCACATACCAGTACAAGCTATCGATCTCGGCGTCGCTCAGATCGTCGAAGCGCGGCATCCCGCGCGCCTCCAGAATACCGCCCTTGACCACCTTGCGAAACGCGTCCGGATTCAAAGCCAGATGGGAAGCCCGCAGGTCCGGCGCCACGCCGCCGCTGACCGCCATGAAACCATGGCATAAGTGACAGGTGGAATTGAACAGCGGATTGCCGGCGGCAGCGGCGGCAGTGTCGATGCTGAGCGTCGCGTCGTCCAAGGGTTGCGGCGGCGCGGAGGGCGGCACCACCGGTAACTGTGCCGAGTCCCCCAATGCAAAGACCAGCAGCCGTCTTGGCTGCGCATCGTAGGCCCATCCATGCTGCGCCACTCCCGCGCCAAACGCGCCGGGCAAGGCGCCACCCCAGCCCACCAGGACGGCAACGAACTGATGGCCGTCGAGTTCATAGCTGATCGGTGCGCCGACGATACCCAGCCCGGCATTCATGGACCATCGCTTGACGCCGGTACGCGCATCGTAGGCGGCGAATGTGCCGCTGGCGTCGCCGGCAAACACGAGGTTGCCGGCGGCGGTCATCGTGCCACCATTCCACAGTCCCGGCAGAGGCACCTCCCAGGCCTTCGCCTTCTTGATCGGGTCCCAGGCCACCAAACTCGCCGCCAGTTCGATACCGGCGAAATCGCCGACGTCCAGGATGTCATAGCCGGTGTTGTATCGAAACGGCTGGGTGCGCCACGCGGCGACATCCGTGTTCTTGTCGCTGAAATACTGGGGCATGTTAACCGTCGGCAGGTAGGCGAGCCCGGTCTGCGGGTTGAACGACATCGCCTGCCAGTCGTGCAGCCCGACCGAGCTTGGATAAATGAGCGCTCCGCCGTTCGGCGGCCGTACATCCGGGTTCTCGACCGGGCGTCCCGTCCGCAAATCGACATGATCGGCCCAGGTCACCTTACCCAATTTGTCGGCCGCCAGCAGCTTGCCATCGACACGGTCGATGACGTAGAAAAAACCGTTCTTCGGCGCATGCAGGATGACCTGGTGCGGCACCCCCTGCCATTGCAGCGTCGCCAGAACGATATCCTGGGCCGACGTGTAATCCCAACTCTCGCCGGGTGTCGTCTGGTAATGCCACACATAGCGACCCGTATCCGCATCGAGCGCCACGATCGACGCGAGGAACAGGTTATCGCCGCCTCCCGGACTGCGAATGTGCCGGTTCCACGGTGAGCCGTTGCCGACACCGAGGTACACCCGGTTGAACTTCGGATCGTAGGTGATGGAATTCCACACCGTACCGCCGCCGCCGAACTTCCACCATTCGCCGGTCCATGTCTTCGCGGCCATCGCCATCGCCGGATTTTCGAAGCCCTGCGCCGGATTGCCGGGCACGGTGTAGAACCGCCAGATCAATTTTCCGGTCGCGGCATCGTACGCGCTGGCATAGCCTCGAGAGACGCCGGCCTCCGCACCGCCGTTGCCGATGATGATCTTGTCGTTGAAAGCGCGCGGCGCGCCTGTGATGTAACCGGTCTCGCCTTCGAGGGTTTGCACCGACCAGACCTCGTTGCCGTTCTTGGCGTCGAGCGCGATCAGGCGGCCATCGTGCGTCCCGACGTAGATCCTACCCTTCCAGAATGCCACGCCGCGATTGGCGGGAAACAGCAGTCGATAGCGCTTGCCAGCGTGCTTCCACACCTCCGGATCATGCCGCCAGAGTTGCTTCCCGGTACGCGCGTCCACCGCGAAAACGATGGAGTCGTTGCCGCTGAAGTACAGCGTCCCGTCGACCTCGAGTGGCGTCGCTTCGAGGGACTTGATGCCGTTGAGGTCGAGCGACCAGGCGAGCCCCAGCTCGTGCACGTTCGCCGTCGTGATTTCATGCAACGGACTGTAGCGCTGCTCGCTATAGGTCCGACCGTACGAAAGCCAGTCGCGCGCCTGCAGCTCGTCGGCGATCGCCTTGCCGTCGACTGCCGCGGCCGCCGTAGCAGCAACGGTAGCGGTAGCGCCTGAGCAGTATGCGAATACGCCGGCGATGCCGCCGAGAATCACCGTGGCGAGTGGCTTGTTGGCATGCATGTCACGCTCGATTTCAATTGAAAATGCGGCGCCAGGGGCGCGCCGCGACGGGGGATAAAACGCGCGTCACTCAGCCGAGAAGCGCGCCCAGATCGAGGTGCGCCAAGTGTTCCTGGGTGATGCCTTCGAGAGCTTTGAAAAAGCGCGTGCGCAGCAGGTAGGAATGGCCCTCCGCATCGTACTCCTCGAGCAGACAATCATTGCCGCGACCGCCGATGAAGGTGGTCAGCAACTCCGCCGGCTTGTCGCGGGTGAGCGGCTGATGCACATCGGTGGTGCATTCATAGGCAATATCACCCTGACGGAATTCCAAATCTTCGTAGAACCATTCGCCCGAAATCGTATACGCCGTCGCCACGCAGTGGTGCCCATGCTTGGGCGTGGTCACGTGTGGGCCCATGCGAAATTTCAGGATCACGGTGTTCGTGATTTCATCCACCTTCAGAATCTTGAACGTAGAGTCGCGGATGAGCGGATACGCGAGCCAGGGAAGCTCGTCCGAGGCAATACGATTCACATCGCCGCCGGGCATGAGACCATTGATCGATAGTGCGTTCATGTCTGCTCCTCGAGTTGCCAAAGCTTTAAGTGATCGATGGATTGGCGAATGACGTCCCTGTGGAACGCCAGGTCTATTTGTACCGATAATCGACGCTGATACCGAAGGTCGCCGGCATACCGGCGAAACGCACCGTCGTGTCGGCGATGTGGTCGGCAATGGTCCAGTAGTACTTATCGGTCACATTGCGGCCCCACACCGTGAAGCGCCACGTGCCGTCCTCGGTCGCGACCCCGGCACGCAGATCGAGCAGTGCATAATCCGGTATATTCAACAGCGGCAAATCGCCGAAACCGCCGTTGGTGCCGCTGCGCGCGGATAAGTTTCCTCCCACGAACCCGAGCCATGATTGGCGCAGCGTCCACTCATACTGCGCGTCGGCGAAGCCTTGCCACTTCGGGGTCAGAGGAAATGCTTCACCGCTGAAATTGCCGAGGTCGCCGTTCGGATTGTAGTTGGAGAAATCCTTGATGCGGCTGTCGATGTAGCTCACACCCAGTTTGGTGGTGAGTCCGCCGATGGGCACCACGGTGAGTTCCAGTTCGGCGCCTCTGATGTCGGATTTGGGCACATTGACCAATGCTTCGAGAGGACCGAACACCGGCACGTCCACACGACCGCGGATCTGTTTATCCTTGTAGTCGTAGTAGAAAATCGCGCCGTTTAACTGCATCTTGCGATCGAAACCGGTGAGTTTGAAACCGGTCTCGTAGGCCAGCACGGATTCCTGGGTCACGGGATCCAGCTGACTGGACGTCGACGCCGACAAAACAGGGAAACTGCCGGACTTGAACCCCTTGCTGACATTGGCATACACCAGGGTTCCGGTCACGGGTTTCCAGTCGATGCCCGTGCGCCACGACACATTATCCTGGTCCAGCGACTTGCTCACCGAGCCCGCGGTGAACGTCGGACTCAGCGTCACGCATTGACCGGGCACCGCGTCGGTGCCGAAAACTCGGTTCCACGCAAGCGCCAAGGCGCCATCGCCGGAATCACCGGTGCAGCCACTGAACGCCAAATCGGCTTTCGTGTAGCGCGCCGCCGCGTGCGCGGTCACGGTCGAAGCGAGATCGTAGTCGAGGTTGGCGAATCCGGCCGTGTTGGCAAACGTCTGATCCGAATAATTGTAATAGGTGAAGAATCCGGGGGCACCCAGCGCGTAGCCATTGGTGTCGTAACCGTCGAATCCGTTGTCCTTTTGTTCGACGGTGTCACGCGCATAGTTGGCACCGACGATCCAGTGCGCCACATCCCCGATGACGCCCGCGAGCCGCAGCTCCTGATTGATCGAACGGATCTGGGCGTCGGTGATGTATTCGAGATTTTGATAGGTGGTGCCGTCCGGGTCCTCGGAGCTGGTCTCGTTGTAATGGGCGTAGGACGTGAGGGACGTCAATTGCAGGTCGTAAGGCAGCGCGTACTCGACGCGCAAGGACGGCTGAAGCAACACGTTGTCACGCGGATAGTCGCTGCGCGGACCCCAGTCGGCGGCCCGATCGTCGTTGGGACCCTGCTGGTAGGCCGCGACACCCGGCACGGTCGCGACCGCCACGCCCAGCGGCGTGAACCCGACGAACTGCGCCGCTTGGTTGTCGGATTTGTCGATGTACCCGCTCAAACCGAATTCCACTTTGAGCGCGTCGGTGGGAGTCCAATCGAGCAGCGCGCGCGCCGAGAACTTGTTTTTCTTTCCGAGCGTGTTTCCGGTGGTATAGCTCTGCTGCCAGTCGTCGCTCTGCTCACTGCGAATCGCGAGCCGGCCACGCAGCGTCTCGGTGAAAGGACCGCTCACGTAGCCCTCTACGTTGACCGCGTTGAAGTTGCCGTAATCGACTTCCGCACCGGCTTCGAACGTCGCCGTCGGCTTTGCGGCGATATAATTGACCGCACCGCCCGTGGAGTTCTGGCCGAACAAGGTACCCTGCGGACCTTTCAACACTTCCACCCGCTGCAAGTCGAGCGAGGCACCGGCTGTCATGATGGGAAACGCCAGCGGTACTTCGTCGACGTACACACTCACGTCCGGCTTGGCGCCGAGACTGCTCTCATTGAAGCCGATACCGCGAATGGTGTAGATCGGCACGGCGTAGGGACTCGGCGTATACGTGAATCCCGGTACGACTTTTTCCAAATCACCGACCCCTTGGATACCCTGCGCGCGCAGCTCATCCGCCGACACGGCATTGATGGACATAGGCACGGTATTGATCGACTCGGAGCGCTTCTGCGCCGTAACGACGATTTCCTGCAACGCTCCCGCGGCTTCCGTCGATGAGCCGTCCTGCGTCTGACCGACCGCGATTGGCGGACCCATCGAAATCGCACAAATCGCCGCGGCGAACGCACTGAACTTAGGCATGATGAACTCCCCCACTGTCTCGTAACTATTTCGTTATTGAATCGCGCCGACCAAAGCCGGCGCGCCCGCTCTTCGGGCGCGGCGATTTACATCGCGATGGGATTGTCACAATCAGCGCGCGGCAGGCTTTGCCATTTCACGACAATTTATTGTCATTTGACGACAGGCGCGTAAGCCCGAGGTACCTTGTGTTCAATGCCTCTACCGGCATCAACCCGCAGTCCGGCCAACTCGCCAACATGGCGGCAACCAACACCACGAACAACGGCTTACCCAGGGGCAGCTATTCGGAAACCGGCGACGGCGCAGCGCGCCGCGAGGATCGTTGCGCGGGAACCGCTGGTGCCGACGTTCATGTGCGGAGAGACCGATCCGGCGTAGTACTAGCCTGGCGCGTATCGCCCTGAGCCGGCTCGAGCTTGGCTGGATCGCCCGCGAGCGCTAGCGCTTGAGGTAATATAGGGCGTCTCATGCACCCACAACCTAGTCCGCTGGTCGGGCTCCGTCGCCTTTCGCACCGTTTGCTCTCAGTGACGGTCCTCATGGGTCTCTCCGCCCCGTCGTTGCATGCGACTGGCAATGCAGAAACCGGCGACATTGCGGCCATGAACGAGGAAGCGTACGCCATCCATGGCCAAGCAACCTACGTGGAACAGCAAGACGATGGATTCCGAGCCCCCTATAGCGGCGCGAACAGCCTGTCGCGATCTATCGGTCGCGAAACCACCGATGCGACCCTGTTTCTCGGTGTCCGGCTCTGGCATGGTGCTGAAATCTGGATCGACCCAGAGGTCGACCAGGGCTTCGGACTCGATAACACCTTGGGGGTGGCGGGGTTCCCGAGCGGGGAAGCCTACAAAGTAGGCAAAAACCAGCCCTACTTGCGCCTACCACGGGCATTCATACGCCAGACGATCGACACGGGTGAGGAGCGTGAGTCGGTAGCCGGCGCGGCCAACCAACTCGCCGGCTCGCATAGCCTCGATCGCTGGGTATTCACCGTGGGCAAGTTCGGCCTCACCGACATCTTCGACACGAATCAATATGCGCATGATCCGAGGAACGATTTTCTGAACTGGTCGGCAGTGGATGCGGGAGCGTTTGATTACGCCGCCGATGCGTGGGGGTTCACGGTGGGCGCCGCCGCGGAACGATACGCAGGCTCGTGGACATTCCGGGCCGGCGTATTCGATCTTTCCAATGTGCCGAATAGCGCGCATCTGGAACCCGGCTTCCACGAGTTCCAACTGGTCGGAGAAATCGAGAAGCGCTATGCGCTCTTCGGCGAGACCGGTCACTTCCGCTTTACCGGATACGAGAGCCGCGGACGGATGGGGCTCCTCGATCAGGCCGTTGCGCTGGCGCAAACCACCGACACGACGCCGAACGTCGCCGACGTGCGCTCCTATCGGAGCCGGCTCGGCGGAGCGGTCGGCTTGGAACAGCCGATCACCGACGCCGTCGGCGTGTTCGCGCGCATCAGTAAAGCCGCCGGTAACGTGGAAGCGTACGAGTTCACCGACATCGATCGCTCTGTCGCGGTCGGCACGTCGATCAGTGGGTCCCTGTGGCACCGCGCCGACGATACGGTCGGCATCGTTGCCATGGATAACGACATTTCGGCTGAACGTGAAACGTACTTGAACTTAGGCGGCCTCGGCATCCTCGTCGGCGACGGCCGACTCCCGCATCCTGGCGCGGAGCAAATCCTCGAGACCTACTACAGCTTCGCCGCCTGGTCGTGGGCCCATCTGAGTCTCGATTATCAATGGGTGAAAAACCCGGCCTACAATACCGATCGCGGCCCTGTTTCAATCGTGGCCGCACGGGTTCACGCGCAATTTTGATATACCGCTGAAGTGTCAAGTTGCGCGGACACATGAGCGAATTGTGGCTCTTGCGCAAGATTTCTCGTTTGTCGCCTCGTGTCGCCCGCACCTATGGTGTTCGTTGGGAGGCGACGCACGTCCGCATCGCTTCATAACCCCAAGGAGTCCGAGCGTGGAAATTACATCGAATATTTCGCGTCCGAGTTTAATCGCCATTGCCGGCCTATTCATTGCCGGGTTCGCATCGGCTGCGGAGTTGGATTTCTCCAATCCCGCGGTTGCCATTTCCAGCAAGGCCGTCGTCGATTCGGGCACCTGCATCGCGAAGTATACGGTTCGGCTCAACAATGCGTCGCAGTCGGTCGCCACCGTTGCGAAGGCGGTCGCCAAGCACTGTGACAGCGAGATTTCGCTATCCGCCGGTCTTGCTGCGTTCTTGACCGGTAAGCCGGAGGAGTTCACCAATAACCTGAAGTATGCGCGCGAAGAGTTGACCGCACATGCCGTCGAGCGGTATCGCGCGAACACTGGGATGATCCAAGTGGCGCAGATCCAGTAAAGGCCGTCACCGGCCGGCATATCGGCCACGGCTCGATGCGTCGGTTCATCACGCGTCCGGTCGCAGGTGGCGTCTTGCCCTCATTCTAGCAAGTCCTCTCTCACGACGCGCTTCCGTGTGCTACAAGCGTGGTTCCCGCCGGTGACCTCCGGCTCTCCAGGAACGCGACATGACAGATGAGAAGCCCGAGGAGTACCCGGTCGATCGCATGAACCGTGTCAAGCGGCGCAACGACCGGGGTTTCTACGACCATGAGACCGTGCATGCCATTCTGGATGCGGCCGCGCTATGCCATGTGTCCTATGTCATCGATGGGTGGCCCGTCTGCACACCGACTCTGTTCTGGCGGGAAGGGAGTCGCCTTTACTGGCATGGGAGCAATTCGAGCCGCATGCTCAAAAATCTCTCGAACGGGGAGCCGGCATGCCTGACCGTGACCCATCTGGATAGTTTGATACTGGCGCGCTGCGGCTTCAATCATTCCGCCGATTACCGCTCGGTGATGGCGTTCGGCCGTGCGCGGCTTTTGGATGAGCCCGCGGAAAAGACGCGCGCATTGGTCATGATGGTGGATCGCTTCTTCCCGGCACGGACCGCGGCGCTGCGGGCGAGCACTCAAAAAGAGATCAACGCCACCACCGTGGTGATGATGGACATCGAACGCGCCTCGGCGAAAATTCGCGCGCGCGGCGTCGTCGACGATGAGGAGGATTATGCGCTGCCGATCTATGCGGAACGGTTGCCGGTGCAAACGGTGATCGGTGTTCCCGAACCCTGCCCGAGGCTGATGCCGGGTGTCGAGCGACCCAGCACGCTCGACGGCTACCGCGCCGGCCGCACTCTGGAAGACGCGGTGACGGAAGCGTATACGGCGGCGTATCGGGATTGAATCTCGCCCGACTACTCGAAGTCTGGCGAGCGGTAGACCACCTCCCCATCCAAGAGCGTCATGAGGCATTTCATGTCTTTGATCTGAGCGGTCGGGATGGTGTAAAGATTGCGGTCCCAGATGGCGATGTCGGCACGCTTTCCCGACTCCAGCGTCCCGATCTCGTCTTCCAGGAACATCTGACGTGCGCTCCACGCTGTATAGCTGCGCAAGGCGGTCCGCCGATCGACGGACTCCGCCAATCCAAATGGCTCCCTGCCGGCCGCGGTCTGGCGCGCAACTGAAGCCCACAGACCGTAGCGCGCCGGCACGGGGGTCACCGAATAATCCGAGCCTCCCGACCATAACAGCCGACGCTGTTGCAGCGTCTTCAATGGAATCAGCCGCCGATCACGCGCCGGCCCATAATTCTCGGCATAAAGAGTGCCGATCCACCACAGGAACTCCGCCTGCATCTCGGGGTACCCGGCGTCGTAGCGGGATTGCAATACCGTCATGGTGTCCAGAGCATGGGCAGTAGGCAGGTTTGCGTGAATGATGGCATGCCGCAAGCCTGAGTGCGGGAAGCGCTGCTCGGCAAGCGCGTAGGAATCAACGACCCAATCCATCGCACGATCCCCGACCGCGTGCGTACCCACCGGTACTCCGGCTTTCTGGAACAGCAACACCATCGCGCGGTAAGTATCCGGGTTCATATGCGGATAACCGGAATTGGGCTTGCCATCCTGATTGAGGTCGGTAGTGCCGCCGCGCATCCAGGGCTGCCACATCCAGCCCGTGCGCGCGCCGCCGGAGCCGTCCATGAAGAGCTTTACACCGCATGACAGCAGGCGGCTATCGCCCAGAGAAGCAGGAAGACGCGGGACACTATTGATCTCGTCGAGGGCGCGCTGCGCAGACGCCATCGTGATGCCGGCGTCCCAGAGAACGCAGATGCGCTCCTTGAGTTCGCCTGTGTCGAGCAAGGTCTTGTAGGCGTCCCACTGGATTTGGAAGATATCCGGGTCCTTGACTGCGGTCATGCCCTCGCTGTGCAAGACGTTTTGGATGTAGCCGATGCCCGCGCGCATCTGCTCCGGCGTGGTCTCCGGAATGAGTCGTAGGATGAGTGCCATGGCGGCGTCTTCCTTGAATACGCCGGTCGGTTTGCCAAGGCTGTCGCGATCAATCGTACTGGCCGGCGGATCCGGGGTTGCCGCGGTGATGCCGGCGAGCTTCATGGCAAAGGAGTTGGCGACACCGTAGTGGCCCGTGGTGTGCATCAGCCAGACCGGGTTGTTGGGCGCTACGGCGTCGAGCTCCGCCGCGGTCGGATAACGGTGTTCGGCCAGTTTGCCTTCGTCCCAACCGGCGCCCGTAATCCAGTCGCCCGGTTTGACCAGGGACACCTTCGCTTTGACGCGGTGAGCCATTTCAGCCACGGAAGCGGCGTCCGACAACTTGACACCGTACAGGTCATCGACGCCGCCTGCCGCGATATGCGCATGCGTATCGATGAGGCCCGGGGTGGCGGTATGGCCTTTCAGATCAATCACTCGAGCGTTCGGAGCGGCGAGCGCCATCACCTCGGCATCGGAGCCCGTTTTCAGGATGACGCCCCGGCGGATGGCGACCGCTTGCGCGACGGTATCGTGCGGATCGACGGTGAGAATCTGGCCGTGTAGCAGAATGAGGTCGGCTTGCTCCGCCTGCGCGATCGCGAGCAGGGGGAAGACCAGCAAGAGCATGGCGACGCCGCGATTCATGTTGAGTAATGTGTGGTCATGGCAAGGATAATAATACGTTAGACCTGAAATACTTCGCGATACCTGTGCACGTACCGAATCGAGTGCCAGTCGCTCGTCCCGGCCGTCCGCCGTCCTAGATGCGAACGCCGGCGCATTTCATTACACTTAAGACGTATGGCCGCCACCAATAACCGCATTCAGGAACTCGAGGGAGCCCTGAATTTCCGCGACCTGGGCGGCTACGCAGCGGCGGACGGTCGCACGGTGCGCTGGAACACGCTGTACCGCTCCGGTACCACCCACGCCTTGACGCCCACCGACATCGCACGATTGGGCGCTCTGGGCGTGCGCTACGCCTATGATCTGCGCTCGAACAAGGAGCGGCGCGATCAACCGAATCGTTTGCGCGATATCGCGAATCTGGATTACCGCTATCGCGACCACGACGACCTACCGGGCGACATCCGGCGGCTGCTCAGATCTCCCGACGCGCGTGCCGAAAACTCGCATCGCGTGATGGTCGACGTCTACCAAAAGCTGCCCTATGAATTCGTCGATGCGTTCGGCGCTCTGTTCGAGTTGCTGTTGAACGGCGAGTTACCGCTGGTATTCAATTGCACGGCCGGCAAGGATCGTACCGGCGTCGCTGCCGCATTGATCCTGACGGCTCTGGACGTGCCGCGTGAGGTAATTTTGGAAGACTACCTCCTCACCGGGGAATTCTTCGAGCGCAGTTGCGAATTGATATTGAAAGACGGAGGCCTGTTCCTTGCGTCGATGCCCAGAGCCGTCTGGGAGCCGGTCATGCGGGTGCATCCGGACTATCTAAGAGGCATGTTCGATCAATTACAGGCCTCTCATGGGTCGGTCCGCGGTTATCTCCGCGACCTACTCCGCTTGGACGACACGGATATCGACAAGTTACGTTCCAATTTGCTCGAATGAGCGTGCGGCCATCGGGTCTCGCACAACGAGAGCACATAGTCGGCGATTTCCACGAATACCGGGCGGTGGTTAGGCCCCCGGTTCGCCGCCACGTCAGGAGCCTAGAATGCGTCGCCCGGCACGCGTACCCATCCTTCCATCAACACACGGGCGCTACGACTCATGATGGCCTTGGTCACGGCCCAGTTGCCATCGACCTTGCGCGCCTCGGCACCGACCCGCAGCGTGCCGGAGGGATGTCCGAAGCGCACGGAGCTACGTGCCTGGCCGCCGGCCGCAAGACTCACCAGCGTGCCGGGGATTGCCGCGGCCGTGCCGATCGCCACAGCCGCCGTGCCCATCATCGCATGATGCAGCTTGCCCATCGACAGCGCGCGCACGTTGAGGTCGACTTCGGCGGCCGCGACCTGCTTGCCGCTCGATGACACGTAGCCTAAGGGCTTGGCGACGAAGGCGACCTTCGGCGTGTGCTGCCGCGTGGCCGCTTGCTCGACCTGCTCGATCAGGCCCATGCGTACCGCACCGTGTGCGCGGATTCTCTCGAACTTGAGCAGCGCGGCGGGATCGCTGTTGATCGCGTCCTGCAGCTCGGTGCCGGTATAGCCCACTGCCTCCGCATTGACGAAAATCGTCGGAATCCCCGCATTGATGAGGGTTGCTTGCAACTTGCCGACACCGGGCACATCGAGTTCATCGACGAGGTTGCCGGTCGGAAACATCGACCCGCCGACGCCTTCGCCCTCGTCGGCGGGATCGAGGAACTCCAGCTGCACCTCGGCCGCCGGAAAGGTCACGCCGTCGAGTTCGAAGTCGCCGGTTTCCTGCACGGCGCCGTCGGTAATGGGCACATGCGCCACGATGGTCTTATTGATGTTCGTCTGCCAGATGCGGATGGTGGCGATGCCATTTTCGGGCACGCGCCCCGCGTCGATGAGCCCATTACTGATGGCGAACGGTCCCACGGCTGCGGACAGATTGCCGCAATTGCCGCTCCAGTCCACGAATGCCTTGTCGATCGATACCTGCCCGAACGTATAGTCGACATCATGATCGGCCCGGCTACTCCTCGCGACGATCACGGTCTTGCTCGTGCTCGAGGTGGCGCCGCCCATGCCGTCGATCTGCTTGCCGTAGGGATCGGGACTGCCGATCACGCGCATCAACAAATTATCCCGGGCAACGCTCGGCACTTGTGCTTGCTCGGGCAGATCTTGCAAACGAAAGAACACGCCCTTGCTAGTGCCACCACGCATATAAGTGGCTGGGATCCGGATTTGCGGTACGTTGGCCATGGGTCTTAAAGAGCGATCTTCAGGCAGCCTGTGAGGATTCGAGGAAGTCCCTGGCGAAACGCTGCAGCACGCCGCCGGCTTCGTAGATGGAGACCTCCTCGGCGGTGTCGAGTCGGCAGGTCATGGGCACGTCGACGCGTTCGCCGTTCTTGCGATGGATCACCAGGGTCACCGTGGCGCGCGGCGCCAACGTACCGGCCACGTCGTAGGTTTCGGTACCGTCCAAACCCAGTGTCAGACGCGTGGTGCCGGGTTTGAATTCGAGCGGCAACACACCCATGCCGATCAGATTGGTGCGGTGGATGCGCTCGAACCCCTCCGCCGCAATCGCTTCGACGCCGGCCAGGCGGACTCCCTTGGCGGCCCAGTCGCGCGATGAGCCCTGGCCATAGTCGGCGCCGGCAATGATGATGAGCGGCTGTTTGCGCTGCATGTAGGTTTCAATTGCCTCCCACATGCGCGTCACCCGGCCTTCGGGCTCGATGCGCGTGAGCGACCCCTTCATGACCTTCCCATCGACGACCGCCATTTCGTTGACGAGTTGTGGATTGGCAAACGTGGCACGCTGTGCGGTGAGATGATCGCCACGATGCGTGGCGTAGGAATTGAAGTCCTCTTCCGGCACACCCATCTTGTGCAGGTACTCGCCCGCGGCGCTGTCCATCATGATCGCGTTCGAGGGCGACAGATGATCGGTGGTGATGTTGTCCGGCAGCACGGCAAGCGGTCGCATGCCCTTGAGCGTACGCTCGCCGGCGAGCGCACCTTCCCAGTAGGGCGGCCGGCGGATGTAGGTGCTCATCGGGCGCCAATCGTACAGCGGGCTGATCGTGCCGGCGCCGCGCACCTTGACGGTGAACATCGGGTCATAGACCCGGCGGAACTGCTCCGGTTTGACGCTCTCTGCAACGATGCGGTCGATCTCGGCATCGCTCGGCCAGATATCCTTCAGCGTCACCGGCTTGCCGTCCGCATCGATCCCCAGCACATCCTTCTCGATATCGAAACGCACCGTGCCGGCGATCGCGTAGGCGACTACGAGCGGCGGTGAGGCGAGAAAGGCCTGCTTCGCGTAGGGATGGATACGCCCGTCGAAGTTGCGATTGCCGGACAGCACCGCCGTCGCATAGAGGTCCCGGTCGATGATCTCCTTTTGGATGACCGGATCGAGCGCACCCGACATGCCGTTGCAGGTGGTGCAGGCGAACGCCACGATGCCGAACCCCAGTTTCTCGAGTTCCGAGAGGAGCTTGGCGTCCTTGAGATACAGTTCCACGGTCTTCGAGCCGGGCGCGAGCGAGGACTTCACCCAGGGCTTGCGCGTCAAGCCGCGCGCATTCGCGTTTCGCGCCAGTAGACCCGCAGCGATGACGTTGCGCGGATTGCTGGTGTTGGTACAGCTGGTGATGGCCGCGATGATCACCGCACCGTCCGGCATCTGACCGGGCACGTCCTGCCACTTGGCGGCGATGCCGCGCGCCGCGAGTTTCGACGTCGGCAGCCGCTTGTGCGGATTGGACGGTCCCGCCATGTTGCGCACCACGGACGACAGATCGAAGCGGATGACGCGTTCGTACTCGGCGGTCTTCAAGGCCTCCGCCCACAGGCCGGTCTCCCGGGCGTAGAGTTCGACCAGCTTGACCTGTTCGTCGGCGCGACCGGTCAGGCGCAGGTAGTCGAGCGTATTGTCGTCGATGAAAAACATGGCCGCGGTGGCGCCGTATTCGGGTGCCATGTTCGAAATGGTGGCGCGATCGCCCAGCGTCAGCGCTGCGGCGCCTTCGCCGTGGAACTCGAGGTACGCACCCACGACCTTCTCCTTACGCAGGAACTCGGTCAGCGCGAGTACGACGTCGGTCGCCGTGATGTTTGGGCCGGGCCTGCCGCTCAAGTTCACGCCGATGATGTCGGGCAGGCGCATCCACGAGGCGCGCCCCAGCATGACGTTCTCGGCTTCCAGTCCGCCCACGCCGATCGCGATGACGCCGAGCGCGTCGACATGCGGCGTGTGGCTGTCGGTTCCGACCAAGGTGTCCGGAAAAGCAACGCCGTCCTTGGTATAGATGACCGGCGACATCCGTTCCAGATTGATCTGATGCATGATGCCGTTGCCGGGCGGAATGACCTCGATGTTCTCGAATGAATTCTTGGTCCATTCTATGAAGTGAAAGCGATCCTCGTTGCGGCGATCTTCGATCGCGCGGTTTTTCGCAAAGGCATCCTTGTCGAAACCGCCATGTTCCACCGCGAGCGAGTGATCCACGATCAGCTGGACCGGCACGACGGGATTGACCTTGGCCGGGTCGCCGCCCATGTCGGCAATCGCATCGCGCAGACCGGCGAGATCGACGAGCGCCGTCTGACCCAGGATGTCGTGACATACGACGCGTGCCGGGTACCAGGGGAAATCGAGATCGCGCTTGCGTTCGATCAGCTGCTGCAGCGAGGCCGTGAGCCTGTCCGGAGCGCAGCGCCTGACGAGATTTTCCGCGTGCACCCGTGAGGTGTAGGGTAGTTTCGCCCACGCACCCGGCTGAATCGCGTCGACGGCCGAGCGCGCATCGAAATAGTCGAGTTTCGTACCGGGAAGCGGCTTGCGGTAGGCGGTGTTCATTGGAGGCGGTTTACTTCCTTTCGTTGAGCGGTACGAACTGTTGGTTCTCGGGACCGGTGTAGTTCGCGCTCGGGCGGATAATCTTGCCGTCGATGCGTTGCTCGATGATGTGCGCCGCCCAACCGGACGTGCGGCTAATCACGAACAACGGGGTAAACATCGCGGTCGGCACGCCCATCAAATGGTAGGAGACGGCCGAGAACCAATCCAGGTTCGGGAACATGTTCTTGATTTCCTTCATGACGCTCTCGATACGCTCAGCGACGTCGTAGCCCAGCATCTGCTTGGCGTCGGACGCGAGCGAGCGGGCGACGCCCTTGATGATCACATTGCGCGGATCGGAAATCGTATACACCGGATGACCAAAGCCGATGATGACCTCCTTGGCGGCGACGCGATTGCGGATGTCGGCCTCGGCGGCATCGGGACTTTCGTACCGGCTTTGAATTTCGTACGCGACCTCATTGGCCCCGCCGTGCTTCGGACCGCGCAGCGCGCCGATGGCTCCGGCGATGCACGAGTACATGTCGGAACCGGTTCCGGCAATGACGCGGGCGGTGAATGTCGATGCGTTGAACTCATGTTCCGCGTAGAGGTTCAACGAGGTGTGCATGGCACGCACCCAGGATTCCGGCGGCTTCTTGCCATGCAGCAGGTGCAGAAAATGCGCGCCGATCGAATCATCGTCGGTCTGCGTCTCGATGCGGCGCTTGTCGTTGGCGTAGTGATGCCAGTAGCACAGCATCGAGCCCAAAGACGCGAGCATTAGGTCCGCGATATCGCGGGCCCCGTCGATCGAATGGTCATTGTTCTCGGGAGCGAGACAACCGAGCGCCGACACGCCGGTGCGCAGTACATCCATCGGATGGCTGGTGGGCGGGAGTTGCTCCAACACGGTAAGCACGCCGGCGGGCGGCACGCGCAGCGACTTGAGCTTTTGCTTGTAGGCGACGAGCTCGGACTTGTTTGGCCATTTTTCGTGGACCAGCAGATACGCGATCTCCTCGAATTCGCAGGTGGTCGCGATGTCGAGAATGTCGTAGCCGCGGTAGTGCAGGTCGTTGCCGGTCTTGCCGACCGTGCACAAGGCGGTGTTGCCGGCGGTGACGCCGGACAATGCCACGGATTTTTTTGGCTTGAAGGCCGCTTTCTCTGCTTCGCTCATTTCTCGTCGCTCCGCGCATTGTGAATCCAAAATCGAGGGTCAGCGCTCCAACCTGGCATGTCGGCGCTCATTTCCCCTTACCCTCCGCAAACAACTCGTCCAATTTGGCTTCGTACGAGTGGTAATTCAAATACGTGTAAAGGTCCGCCCGTGTCTGCATGCGATCGACCACGTTTTTCTGGGTACCGTCGCGGCGGATCGCCTGGTAGGTGGCGAGCGCCGCGGCATTCATCGCGCGATACGCCGAGCAGCAATGCAGCACGATGTCGACGCCCACGGTGCCAAGTTCATCGCGTGTATACAGCGGCGTGTGTCCGAATTCGGTGATGTTGGCAAGGATCGGAACCTTCACGGCCTCTTTGAACCGCCGGTACATCGAAAGTTCGGTCATGGCCTCCGGAAAAATCATGTCCGCACCCGCCTCGACACAGGCGATGGCCCGCTCGATCGCCTTGTCGATGCCCTCGACTGCCAACGCGTCGGTGCGTGCCATGATCACGAATTGGGAATCCGTGCGGGCATCCACCGCCGCCTTGACTCGGTCGACCATCTCCGCCTTGGTGACTACCTCCTTGCCGGGGCGATGTCCGCAGCGTTTCGCCAGCACCTGGTCCTCGATGTGCAGTCCGGCGGCACCGAACTTGATGAATGATTTCACCGTGCGCGCGATGTTGAATGCACCGCCCCAACCGGTGTCGGCATCGACCAGAACGGGCAGCTCACACGCATCGGTGATGCGGCGGATGTCGATGAGCACGTCGTCCATGGTGCTGATGCCCAAGTCGGGGACTCCGAGTGAGTTCGCCGCCACGCCGCCGCCCGATATGTAAAGCGCCTTGAATCCACAGGCGGCCGCCATGCGCGCCGCGTAGGCATTGATGGCGCCCACCACCTGCAAGGGCCGCTCCTCCGACACCGCGGCCCGAAAGCGCGCGCCGGGCGATGTCACCTCGATATTCATGCGTTCCCCCGGAATTTCGCACTCGTCATTTGGACTATTCCTCAACCGTAAAACTATAGAGCCATGGACAGGGCGTCAGGATGACAAAACCAATCAAATTCTCTGAGAGAAATTGCCACACAGGTCGAGAGTCACGACCGGTCAGCGGCCTGCCGGACTCATTCCCGTGGCTGCGAGCTGAATTCAACCTTGCAAACCGCGGCGGAACTCGCCAGGCGATGCCCCGGTCCATTTGCGGAATGCGCGGTGGAAGGCGCTGCGCTCGGAAAATCCCAATTCCAGAGCAATATCCATGACGCTGCGCTTGGAATGGCTCAGATAGCCAATGGCCAGATCGCGCCGCAACTGATCCTTGATCTCCTGGTAGGACGCACCCTCCTCGTGTAATCGGCGGCGCATGGTGGCTGTGGTCATATTCAACTCGCCCGCCAGGGTCTCGAAATCAGGGACCTCGCCCGGCAGCAACTGGCGCAGCCGGCGGCGAATTCGCGCACTCAAGCTGCTGCCGTTCTTGTACTTGACCAGGATGCTCTCGGGCGCCGTTCGTAGGAAATCCTTGGCCGATCGCTCGTTCTGCACGATCGGCAGATCGAGATATTCGGCCGCGAACACGATGGCGGTGTGCGGCTGTCGAAAGGCGAGTTCGGTGCAGTACATCAGGCGGTATTCCGCACTATGGCGCGGCTCCGGATAATTGAACTGGGCGCGTAAGATGGGAATTCGTCGGCCCACCAGCCAGCAGGCGACTCCGTGCAGCAACATGAGCAACACTTCCTGACCGAAGATCCGCGGTGGCAGCTCCGCCGACCGTAAGCGCAGCAGCACAGACGCTTCGGTTGAGCCGCGCACCATCGAGCCTGCGATATCGTCGAGAATCAGACCATAGAACCTGAGGCTCCGATCGAGCGCCTGGGCCAGATTCTTGCACCCGATCACGGCATGTACCAGCATCGCAAAACTGCCCGCTTTCATGCGGCGCGAGTCCTGCCCGAAGAATTCGTCGTCGAGTGTCAGGGCAACCAGTCGCCACAATTCGCCGTAATGTTTGTAAGAGACCCGGGCCTGGGGCATTTGCAGCAGTGCGGGAGACAGTCCCACCCGGATTAAGAGCGCATCGGCATCCATATGTCGGGCGCGAACGCTGGCGAGTGCCGCCGCCACGAAGCAAATCGCCACGGTGCCCGGCTCGGCGCGGCCAACCGGCGTGATGTTCGAAGCGCTCAGGGCGGCGGACGACTGTTGCATTTTCGCTCACGCATTTTGAGTGGTTTGGGCACCAAGCCGCGGCTGCCAAAGACCTATAGTTTACGCGACTCCAGTGGCTGGCGGGACGGGGACCTTGATGGCGGACTTTTACAGCGAGGATCAACGCATGATCCGCGATTCGGCGCGCGCCTTCGCGCGCGAGGAATTGGCGCCACAAGCCGCCCGGTTCGACGCCGCAGGCTGGATCGCGGACGAAACCGTCACAAAGCTGGGAGAACTCGGCCTACTCGGTATGATGGTGCCCGATGAATGGGGCGGCTCCTACACCGACTACACGGCGTACGCGCTCGCCATCGAGGAGATTGCCGTCGGCTGCGCGGCGACCTCGACGCTCATGAGCGTTCATAGCTCGGTGGGTTGCGGCCCCATCTTGAAATTCGGCTCGGAATCGCAAAAGCACCGTTACCTCGCCGACATGGCCCAGGGCAGACTGATCGGGTGTTTTTGCCTCACGGAACCCCAGGCGGGCTCCGAGGCGCACAATCTCAAGACCCGCGCGGTACTCGAAGGGGATCATTGGGTGCTCAACGGTGCGAAACAGTTCGTCACCAACGGCAAGCGCGCCAAGGTGGCGGTCGTGTTCGCGGTTTCCGACCCGGAATTGGGGAAGAAAGGCATTTCAGCCTTCCTGGTGCCCACCGACACACCGGGGTTCATCGTTAGCCGCCCTGAACACAAGCTGGGCATTCGCGGCTCGGACACCTGCGCCATCACCTTGGACGATTGTCGAATTCCGGCCGATTGCCTGTTGGGGCCGCGCGGCAAGGGCCTGTCGATCGCCCTGTCGAACTTAGAGGGTGGGCGCATCGGCATCGCGGCCCAAGCCATCGGCATCGCCCGGGCGGCGCTCGAGGCGGCCCTCACCTATGCAAGGACCCGCCGGCAATTCGACCGCCCGATTGCGGAATTCGGCAGTATCGGCAACATGCTGGCCGACATGCAGACTTCCATCAACGCGGCGCGGATGCTCACTCACCACGCCGCCCGGATGCGCACCGAAGGGCTGCCCTGCCTCACGGAGGCGTGTCAGGCTAAACTATATGCCTCGGAGATGGCCGAGCGGGTGTGCTCGAAGGCCATTCAGATTCACGGCGGCTATGGCTACCTCGAGGACTACCACGTGGAACGCTACTACCGCGATGCCCGCATCACGCAAATTTACGAAGGCACGAGCGAGATACAACGTCTCGTGATCGCCAGAACGTTAACGACAGAAGGGGAACTTTCATGACATCCAAACCCGCCACCGTGGCCGCCGCCGCTCCAACCGTCAAAATGCTGCTCGACGGCAAGTTCATCGAGTCGAAGAGCACCGAGTGGCACGACGTGGTCAATCCCGCCACCCAAGAGGTGCTGGCCCAGGTGCCGTTTGCCACCGACGATGAAATCAACGCGGCCGTGGCCTCCGCCAAGGCCGCCTACAAGACGTGGAAGAACACCCCCATCGCCGCGCGCGCGCGCATCATGCTCAAGCTGCAGGCGCTGGTGCGTGAACACATGAGCCGCATCGCCCAGACCTTGAGCGCGGAACAGGGCAAGACGCTGGCCGATGCCGAGGGCGACGTGTTCCGCGGCCTCGAAGTCGTCGAGCACGCCTGTTCCATCGGCAGCCTACAACTCGGCGAGTTCGCCGAGAACGTCGCGGGCGGCGTCGACACCTACACCATCCGTCAGTCGATCGGCGTGTGCGCCGGGATCACGCCGTTCAATTTCCCCGCCATGATTCCGCTGTGGATGTTTCCGATGGCGATCGTCTGTGGCAACACCTTCGTGCTGAAGCCCTCGGAACAGGATCCCATGACGCCCATGCTGCTCGCCGAACTGGCCTTGCAGGCGGGCGTACCACCGGGCGTGCTCAACATCATTCACGGCGGCAAGCGTTCGGTGGACGCTATCTGCACGCATCCCGATATTGCCGCGGTGTCCTTCGTGGGCTCGACTCATGTCGGCACCCATGTGTATAACCTCGCATCGCAGCACGGCAAGCGTGTGCAATGCATGATGGGCGCCAAGAATCATGCCGTCGTGCTGCCGGATGCCAACAAGGAACAAACCATCAACGCACTGGTTGGCTCGACGTTCGGTGCCGCCGGACAACGCTGCATGGCTACCTCGGTCACCGTGCTGGTTGGTGAGGCGCAGAAGTGGATTCCCGAGATCGTGGCCAAGGCGAAGACCCTCAAAGTCAACGCCGGCAGCGAGAAGGGTACCGACGTGGGTCCGGTGGTATCCAAGAGTGCGAAGAACCGCGTGCTCGGCCTCGTCGAGGAAGGCGTAAAAGCGGGCGCGAAGCTCGATCTCGACGGCCGCAGCGTCAAGGTACCGGGCTACGAACAGGGCAACTTCATCGGACCGACGATCTTTTCGGGTGTAAAGCCGGACATGAGTATCTACACCACCGAGATCTTCGGGCCGGTGATGGTCATCGTCGCCGCCGACACGCTCGATCACGCCATCAAGCTCGTCAACGACAATCCGTTCGGCAACGGCACCGCGATCTTCACGCAGAGCGGCGCCGCGGCCCGCAAGTTTCAGAATGAGATCGATGTCGGTCAGGTCGGTATCAACGTACCGATACCCGTGCCGGTGCCGTTTTTCAGCTTCACCGGCTCACGCGGCTCCAAGCTCGGCGACTTGGGTCCCTACGGCAAGCAGGTGGTGCAATTCTACACTCAGACGAAGACCGTCACGTCGCGTTGGTTCGACGATTCGAGCACGCCGTCCGCGGTGAACACCACGATCAGCCTAAAATGAAGATCGCGTTCATCGGCTTGGGGAACATGGGCGGCCCCATGGCTCGGAATCTGGTGAAGGCCGGTCATACGCTCGCGGTGTTCGACGTGGTCAAGGCGAACGTCGATACATTAGGTGCACTCGGTGCGACAGCGACGAGTTCCGCAAAAGAGGCTGCGGCGCACGGCGAGGTGATCATCACCATGCTGCCCTCCTCCCCTCACGTGAAGAGCGTGTATCTAGGCGATGAGGGCGTACTCGCCGGCGCAACGGCGGGGAGCACGCTGATCGACTCGAGTACCATCGACCCATTGACCGCCCGCGAAGTGGCGGCGGCCGCGCTCGAGCGCGGGTTTGCCATGGCCGACGCACCTGTGTCCGGCGGCACCGGCGGCGCCGAAGCGGGCACGTTGACCTTCATGGTCGGCGCCGAGTCGGCGCTGTTCGAGCGCATCAAACCCGTGCTCGCGCACATGGGTAAGAATATCGTGCATTGTGGCGGCGCCGGCACCGGCCAGGTGGCGAAGCTCTGCAACAACATGTTGCTCGGCATCTCGATGATCGGCGTCGCTGAGGCCATGAACCTCGGGGCCGCCCTGGGCATCGATCCCAAGATACTCGCCGGCATCATCAACACGTCGAGTGGTCGATGCTGGAGTTCCGACACCTACAATCCCTATCCCGGCGTGTTGCCGAACGCGCCCGCATCACGCGGTTACACGGGGGGATTCGGCACGGATCTCATGCTGAAGGACTTAGGATTGGCCACGGATGCCGCGAAACAGGCCAAGCAGTCGGTGGTGATGGGCGCAACGGCGCAACAGCTCTATCAGATTTTCAGCAGTCAGGGTGCCGGTGGACAGGATTTCTCGGCGATCATCAATCTACTCAAGAAGCCGTCATAAGAGAATGCCCGAGCAGTGAGGCCTCCCCACCGCAATGGCTGCGCCACTCAACCGGACAGACGCCCACGTCAACAGGGAATTCAGTCATGATCGAATGCAAAATCGACACGCATATCGCCACAGTTACCCTCAATAACCCCTCGGCGAACACCTTTACGGCCGACGGACTACTGCAACTCACGGAGTTGATCGGCGAGCTGAATCGCAACCTTGACGTGTACGCGGTGGTGGTCACCGGTCAGGGCGAAAAGTTCTTCAGTGCGGGCGCAGACCTCAAGACCTTCGCCGGCGGCGATAAAGCCCAGGCGCGTCTCATGGCACAGCGCTTCGGCGCGGCGTTCGAGGCACTGCAGGAGGCGCGACCGGTCGTCATCGCGGCGATCAACGGCTACGCGATGGGCGGGGGCCTCGAATGTGCCCTCGCCTGCGATCTACGCATTGCCGAAGAACACGCACAGATGGCACTGCCCGAACCGTCGGTCGGCCTGCTGCCGGCCGGCTGCGGTACCCAGACGCTGCCCTGGCTGATCGGTGAAGGCTGGGCCAAGCGCATGATCCTGACGAACGAACGGGTCAACGCGGAGAGCGCACTGCGCATCGGCCTGGTGGAACAGGTGGTGCCTCGCGGCCAGAGCCTGCCCACCGCGCTCGACATGGCGGCGCGGGTGAGCACCTTGAGTCCGCGCGCAGTGACGTTCAGCAAGCGGTTGATCCACCAAGCGCGGCAGGGAGTGCCGCGCGCCGCCGCACTCGCGGTGGAACGCGAGCGCTTCATCGACCTGTTCGACGGCGAGGATCAGCAGGAAGGAGTGGCGGCGTTTCTCGAAAAGCGCAAGCCGGTCTGGAAGAACGTCTGAGGGTATGCGTGCCAAGATTGAAGCCAAGCCATGAGTGAGGCTGAAGTTCTCTGCGAAGAACGCAACCACGTCGCCGTCATCACCCTGAACCGGCCGGCGGCACTCAATGCGCTTTCGCTCGACATGATCTTTGAACTGCGCACGCTACTCGAGCGCTGCGCGGCGGATGACGGCGTGCATGCGGTGCTGCTCCGGGGTGCGGGCGAAAAGGCATTTTGTGCCGGCGGCGACATCCGTGCGCTGTACGAGAGCTTCAAGCACTCGGGCTCGCTGCACCATGAATTCTTCGCCGCCGAATACCCGCTGGATTACTTACTGCATCGCTTTCCGAAACCCTACATCGCACTGCTGGACGGCATCACGATGGGTGGAGGCATGGGACTCGCGCAAGGGTCGCGCCATCGCATCGTCGGCGAACGGACCCGCATGGCCATGCCGGAGGTGGGCATCGGACTGTTTCCCGACGTGGGCGGTAGCTACTTCCTGTCGCGACTGCCGGGTGCGCTCGGAACCTATCTCGCGCTGACCGGCGTGCCGATTCGCGGTGCCGACAGTGTGTATGCGCATCTCGCCGACGCCTACCTGACACCTGCGTCGCTGGCTGCACTGGAGAGTGTGTTGGCTACGGTGGCGTGGACGCACGACCACGAGGACGATGTGCGGCGGCTGGTGACGGCACATGCGAGCGAACCGCCGCCCGCCCCGCTGCGCTCGCTACGCTCCGCCATCGATGTGCACTTCGCTCAACCGACCGTTGCTGCCGTCTTCGCCTCCCTCGAGCGCGAGACGAGCGGCGAGCACGCCGAGTGGGCGCAGCAGACACTTAAAATCATGCGTAGCCGCTCACCCACCATGCTGGCGGTCGCGCTGCAGCAGCTGCAGCGCGGGAAATCGCTCGACCTCGCCAGCTGCTTTCGCATGGAACTCGGCATGGTACAGCAGTGTTTCGAGCAGGGCGACTTCGTCGAGGGCGTGCGCGCGCTCATCATCGACAAGGACAACGCACCGCGCTGGAATCCCGGTCGTTTGGATGACGTGACGGACGCCTCGGTGGAGGCATTTTTCAAAGAGCGGTGGCACGGGGCGGCTCATCCACTCGCAAATCTATAATCTTCTCGCAAATCGATACAAGGGCGGATCATGAAATTCAGCAGCACGTTGGCGGTCATCACGGGCGGCGCATCCGGTCTCGGCAAGGCGGTTGCCGAGCGCGTCATCGCCGCAGGCGGCAAGGCAGTCATCCTCGATTTGCAGGAGGCGGTGGGCCAGGCGGTCGCCGCGGAAATCGGCGCGCATTTTTTCAAATGCGACGTCTCTGACGAAGCCCAGGTCAGCGCCGCCTTCGATGCGGCAAACTCGGCGCTGAGCGGCATCAACCTGGTGGTGAATTGCGCCGGCATCGTCGGCGCGGGTAAGTTACTGGGTAAGGACGGTCCGATGCCCGCCGGGTTTTTCGACAAGGTCGTGCGCGTCAATTTGATCGGCACGTTTCTATGCGACAAGACCGCGGCAGCGATCATGCAAAACAACACGCCGAACGAGGAAGGCGAGCGCGGCGTCATCATTCACACCGCATCGGTGGCCGCGTTCGAGGGGCAGATAGGCCAGGTCGCCTACTCCGCGACCAAAGCCGGCATCGCCGGCATGACGCTGCCGATCGCGCGCGAGCTGGCGCGGTTCGGCATTCGCTGTGTCGCCATCGCGCCGGGCATCTTCATGACGCCGATGCTGGCGAGCCTGCCGCAAGAGGTGCAAGACTCACTGGGCAAGCAAGTGCCCTTCCCGCCGCGTCTCGGCAAACCCGCCGAATACGCCCAACTCGTTCAATCAATCGTGGAGATTCCCACCTTGAACGGCGAGACCATCCGTTTGGATGGCGCCATTCGCATGGCGCCGCGCTGAGCGCGGCGTTACTGAATCAATCGGGCCTTGGGTCTGTCCGACTAATGATGCGCCTAATCCGTCTCACAAACTCAATTGAGCCCGAGGGGCATGCGGGATAGTGATATGGCACCAAGGGTGAAAATCGCAGCCGCCAACATTCGCTTCCCGCCGACACCCGCGGATTCCGTGCTCCTCGCGACCGAAGCGATTCGGCAAGCCGGTATCGAGGCTGCCGACATGATCTGCTTTCCCGAAGCCTACATTCCCGGTTACCGCGGCTTCGGCAGAGTGCTCCCGGCGCCCGACCCCGCTTTCCTCGAGCGCGCATGGTCGACGATTGCCGCGGTGGCGGGAGAGTTCAACGTGGGTGTGGTACTCGGTACCGAGCGCGTGGTCGGCTCCGATTTGCGAATCTCGGCGCTGGTGATCAATCGCGACGGCAGCATTGCCGGATTCCAAGACAAAGTGCAGCTCGACCCCTCCGAAGAGTCGACTTATGCCCCGGGTTTCGAGCGGCATCTATTCCAGGCCGGCCCGCTCAAATTCGGCATTTCGATCTGCCACGAGGGTTTCCGTTATCCCGAAACGGTGCGTTGGTCGGCGGTGCGCGGCGCGCACGTCGTGTTTCACCCGCACTTGAGCGAGGCCGAGAGCAACTCGTACCGCGCCGACCCGATTGATGCTCACGAGCCGCGTCATTATGCGGATCCCGCGAATTCATTTCATGAGAAAGCGCTGCTGTGCCGCGCCGCCGAGAACACCTGCTTCATCGTCACGGCCAATTGCGCGAGCGCCGGCTCGCCGACGACCTCGCCCGTCATTAATCCGGACGGCACGCTCTTGAGCTACCAGCCCTACGCTCGGGAAGGACTGCTCGTGGCCGAGCTCGATCTTGGTGAGGCCACGGGACTGCTGGCATCCCGGTACAAACCACCGTAAGCACCGGACTCGAGCGTCTAAGGATAAGTCCGACTCGCTGTGGAGCTACGCAGTAGGCGGTGAAAAGCCGCGCGCTGCTGGCGGAAATTGTCGATGAATGCTCGCATGTTCACGATCCGTCCGCACCCATGCCGGTGTTGTGAGCCGCCGATCCCACATCGATTCCCAGCCAGGCCACGGCGCTCACCACGGCAAACGCGGCACCGATCAAGAACGCCGTCTGCCACAGATGTTGCCCGGAAAAATGCGCGACGATGGGGATGCTGATGATACCTCCAAGATTTCCTCCGGTATTCATGAAGCCGCAAACGGCCATCGTGTTGCCGCGGCCGACGGCCATGCCGGCACCCCAGAACGCGCCCTCGGTCAATTCGACGCAGCCGAAGCACGCGGCGAGTATCGCCACGGCAGCGTATGGACTCCCCGTATTGACGGCAAGCAGCAGCAACAGTGCCGCGATTGGCAGGGCCACCAACGGCAACGCGCGATAACCCCAGCGGTCGCCCATGTGTCGGCACGCGATGCTGGTCGCAAGGCCACCGACACCGGCACCCAACGCCGCGGCTAGTGGCGGCGCCGTCGCGAGCCAGCCACTCTCCAGCAGCGAAAACCCGCGTTCTTGCACCAGATACAAGAACACCCAGTTCGACAGCAGATAAAATGTGTAATTCATGCACAGGTATGAAATCGCAAGCAGCAACACATTCCGGTCACCGACGAGTGCCAGCGTCTGCCTTACGGTAATCGGCGTATGCTCGGCTGCTGCTTTGACGCCCTGTGGCGATATCACCTGGTCATGCGGACCGATCTCGGCGAGTTCGGCCGCCGACATCGCGGGGTGCTCACGCGGCGTGTTGCGGCCATACCAGGCCCACAAGGCGATCAGTACGAGCACCGGTAGACTGGTCCAGATGAGCGCCGGCCGCCAGCCCAGCGTCGCCATCAAAGACGCAATGAGCGGCGGCGTGAGCGCGGCTCCCAAGCCGAGCCCCATGGTCTGCAAACCCTGCACGAAAGACCAGCGACTTGGCGGAAACCACGCCTCGAAGACGCCCGAGGACACTGGAAAAATCGCGCCTTGCGAACAGCCCAACAATGCCTGCACCCCGAGCAACACGATGAACAAGGTCTGCCCGCTGAATGCCTCGGGCGCGAGCGGCGTCGCGATGGTGGCGAAGAATGCCGTAAGCCCAATGATGACGAAGGTGCGTCGTGCTCCTATGCGTTGCCCGATCACGCCGCCGGGCATTTGGAAAATCGCGTATCCCAGGACGAACGCCTGTTCCAGCCAACCGATCTGTTCCTGGGTCAATCCCAAGTCCGGCATCATGCTGGCGGCGGCCACCGTGATGGTTTTCTGCTGCACATACGCGACGAAACCAAACAGAAACAGAAAGGAAAAAATCCGCCAGCGAATGCGGACTGTGGGCGGTACCGGCGAAGGGTCCATGACCGGACGAGAGTCGGGATCGCGGCGGATAGCGTCAATCATGAAGCATTCTGGCACATCGCCGCCGACGCGTCGGATCGAGTACTACTGACCGGCGGGCACCTCGATGTCGGGCCTCGCCGGCGCCTCATGCGGATGCAGTCCCGCATCCTCCAACAGCAGCTTACGCACATACAGAAAGCGGATGTTTTCATACTCGAACGGCGACCCGGTCGAGTAATAACGAAACCCGATGTTCGCTCGTTGATCCACCGCGTTGACGACGCCCACGCCCCACGAGGGATCGCCGCGGTAGATGTCGCCGAGATCGATACCATAATTGGTCGCGTAATCCCCAAGCAACCCGACTCCCTCCCGCAAGGTCGACGGCCCGATGAGAGGAATTACCAGAAACGGGCCGGGATGCATACCCCACTTGGCGAGCGTCGTACCGAATCCGGTCGGCGCATAAACCAGCTTGAATCTCGTCGCCACATCGAATATCCCGGCGATGCCCACCGTGCTGTTGATGAGAAAGCGGCCGAGGCTGCGGACTCCGCGACCCAAGCGTCCCTGCAGCGTGTAATTGATGACGCTGTCGACTTCGGAAAGATTACCGAAGATGTTGTGCACCCCGGTACGAATCGGCGACGGTAACCATCGATAGCCATCCGCGACCGGCAGGAAGATCGCCTCATCGAAGCGCGCATTGAACCGATAACTGAAGCGGTTGAGGCGCTGCCAGGGATCGAAGGTGCGTGGCGACGGGGCATCGGCCGCCGTCAACGGCACCGGTGCGTCCGGCGCGCCTTGCCGCTCGATTTTGGCAGCCTCCTGGGCCGCTGCCGCCGCCGCCACGGCTCTCTTGATCGCCGCGGCATTGTCGGCGGCCGGCGTCTCGGGCGGCATGCGATGCATGTCGAAGCCGCCGGTGGCGCAGCCGCCGAGCAGCAACGTGACGATCACCAATGAGGCGGACCCTTTCATCGGGAATTACCTTGCCATTTACCCGCCAGCATATCGAGCATATCGGCGACCTGTTGCCGTTCGCCGATGTTGCCGAGGTGCCCGCCGTGATCGTAGACGACGATCTTCGAACCCAATGTCGCCTTCAGCCAGTCGAGTTCCGCGTTGTCGAGAATCACATCGTTGCTGTTGGTCTGGACATAGTAGTCAGGATCGGTGCGTAGTGCGTCGCCGATGATGTCGAGCCGGTTGTCCGCTATGAGCGAGTCGACGGTCGAATTGGGCCGATGCACGAGATAGTACGGCGCGAACACTTTCGTAAAGTATTCAGAGAATGGCTTGCCGCGCAGAATGCGCGCGGTTTCCTCGAGGGAATCGCCGACCTTGGGCGGATGCCGCGGATCCACCACCACGCCGGTTCCCGCGTACAGATCGCCTGCGAAAAACATGTTCATGAGGTCGATGCGAAACACCAGCGCGATGGCGGCCTGAAACTCCGCATCCGTCTTCAGCACCTCCGACGCCGCACTCAACAGAAAACTCGTATCGACCTGCACCCGGTCGGATGCTCGATAGAGATTCGCCAGTTGCGCGTAGATCCTCTGGTACAAGCGTTCGACGCCGTCGTCGCCGCTGCCGATGCTGATGGCGAACAGCTTATCGAGCCGGCCCACCGAGGCGAACAAACTCACGGGTGGATTGATCATGACGGCGCGCCGAATATTGAGCTTGTGTTGCTGGGCGTCGAGAGATTTGACGATGGCCGCATTGGCGCCGCCCAGGCTATACCCGAGCACGTCCACCTCGGTGATTTTCACCTTGCGCGGTAGATGGCCGACGATGCGCTGCATGGCGGCGTACAAATCCTGGCCATCTTGTATCAAATCGCCGGCCACGCCGGTGCTCGACGTCGAGACGATGAAACCGGGAAAAGTCGGCGACGGCATCGTCAGCACATGATAGCCGGCGCCGTACAGCACCGCCCTCAGGGTCGACAGCGCCGACGTGTTCCCATCGCCACCGGTACCGGAAATGACGATGGCAAGCGGTGCCGGTTTGTCTTGCGCCGAGAACCAGACGCGCAACTTCTTATCGAACCAAAACACCGCGGGCACCGGCCGCGCCCATGGCATCGTGGCATTGATCTCGAGCAACGGCACCTTGTCAGGCAACGGCGCGATGTCCTGCGGCGGCGTACCGAACACCGTCGACCGCAGACCTGCCGAATCGGCCAATCCTGTGGGTGGACCCTTGACCGAGGGGGCGCTGATCGCCGGGGCTCCATCGGCGACGCTAGTGATGGAAAACGACAGGGCCAGCAGCAGCATGGCGATGGAACCGCAAGCTCGGCCCCTGTTTTGAAAAAAATTCAATCTATACACCTCGAAGCCAGCGGCTCGGATCGGGTATCGCGGTTCGACAATAACTCATTCGCTCCGTTTCATATCACATGGATGCGTCGAATGGTCCACGGAATACCCGTTTGACGCGGGAGATGGGCTAGGCGCTATGGCTCCGCACGAATCCAGCCCGACTTGAGACACGGTTCACATCTTGCCGTGGACAAGATGGGAAGGCCATTCTCAAGTCTGCGCCGGAAAAGTCGACACTGTGGGTTGGCAACAGGATCGCCGGAACGACTTCGATGAAATTAGCACCGCAGCCAGCCACTGGCGAGGGGTCGAGCCCCGTATTTCCGGCGTTCACCATGGCATTTCAGCCCATCGTCGACCTCGAAACTTCCGAGGTGTATGCGTACGAAGCCTTGGTACGGCCGCTGCGCGGCGGTAGCGCGGCCGACATCCTCGGGCGAATGAACGATCAGAACCGCTACGCCTTCGATCAGATGTGCCGGGTGAAAGCCATAGAGTTGGCCGCACGCCTCGAGTTGGACGGATTCTTGAGCATCAATTTCCTGCCGAACGCGGTGTACGAAGCGGCGACCTGCCTCGATAAAACACTGGAGGCCGCGCGGCGCGCTCACTTTCCCCTGCACCACCTGATCTTCGAAATCACTGAAAACGAACCGACCAAGAATATCCGGCAATTCAAGGAAATTTTCAGTCAGCACAAACGCCACGGGATGATCACCGCCATCGACGATTTCGGTGCCGGTCACTCGGGCCTCAACATGTTGGCCGACTTCCAGCCCGATATCATCAAGATCGACATGGAACTGACGCGCAACATCCATCGGGACACGGTACGCCGATCGATTACCCGGGCAATCATTTCACTGTGCAAGGATCTGAAAATTTCCGTGATCGCCGAGGGCGTGGAAACGATCGACGAAGCGGTCACGCTGCGCAGCCTCGGCGTCAGCCTGTTTCAGGGATATCTGTTTGCCAAGCCCGAAGCCGGCCGGCTGCCCATGATTGCCTCCGGTGCCATCGACGCCGTGCTCGCGGCGCACGAAATTCACCTCACGGCGGGCGTCGATCCGTATGCCTCGCCGGCCGCGCGTGGTGGGATGCGCACCGGCTGACGGCAGCCTCGTCTCAGGTCGTCGTATCGGCCATTGCGCGTTCGAAATCCGCGGCGGCTTTCTCGATACCCGCGGCGGCCGCGTCGATGGCCTGCGCGACCTGCGGCACCTGACCCTCCGCCTCGTGCCACTTCTTCTGGTCCATGTATTCGCGCACGGCGGCGATGGGCTTGGCGCCGTAGCCGGTATAGGCACCCGGCGCATAAATCTGATTCTTGAACCAAGGCCGCTCGGGCAAACCTCTCTGGTTCAAGAACAGCCGTGAGACGCGCATCAGGTCCGCGTTGACCAGTGCCAACGACTTGATGGGCAGTGCCGGCGAGCCTTTCGCCTTGAACTCCGCCAGCGCCGCGGAAAAATGCGCGGCGCTCTTCGCCAGGCCGTCGAGCGCATTCTTGATGGGAGCGAAATTCATGAACGGCGGGATAATTTCGAGCGGCGGCGGCAAGGTCGGCCGTCGCGGATCGTTGGTCGCGACGAACACGCCCTCTTTCAACTCGAGATTGCGTTCGGTGAACTCATCCTGTTTGTCCTTCAACAGCTTCTCGAGTTCCGATTCATACTTCGAGATGGCCTCCGCCTGCGGTGCGTAATCGACCGGGATCAGATCCGCATCGGCGAGACGCATGATGACGGTGCCCGCGGTCTGCGACAACGCACGGCCGTATACGAAATCGGTGTCGACGAAATGCGTGTACCAGTAAAAATCGTCGTAGATCGAGTGATATTGATCGCCGTCTTGCTCACCCGCGAATGTCAAATCCACGGTGGAAATACCGGCGAAATCCTGGAACGCCGTAAAATCCGAGCCATCACCCAACGCGTCCAGCAGCAGATCGTTGCGTTTGCGCAGGTCGCTGCGCTCATCCGCATCCTTCGCATTGGCGATCGCGGCCAGATGCGCGCGGGCGAACACCGACATCTCGGACTCGGGGTCTTGAATATCCCGCGCCACATCGCTCACGACACTCTGCAAGTCCTGCGTACCTCCGGCGAATAGATACCCACGATCATTGCCATCCGAGTTGATGTACGCCACCGCGTGCTGCTGCAGTTCAGCCAGATGCGTCTCTACCCATTCCACCGAACCCAACAAGCCGGGTTCCTCCCCGTCCCAGGCGCAATAGATGAGGGTGCGCGCCGGGACCCAGCCGTGGGCATGCAATTGACCCATGACCCGCGCCTCCTCGAGCATGGCGGCCTGGCCAGAGATCGGGTCCTCGGCGCCGTTGACCCAGGCATCGTGGTGATTGCCGCGAATGACCCATTGATCGGGCGCCACCGCGCCGCGCAGCGTGGCGATCACGTCATAGATCGGTTTGATGTCCCAGTTGGACTCAACATGCAAGTGCACTTGTGCGGGGCCGGGGCCGACGTGATAGGTGACCGGCAGACCCCCACGCCAAGCCTCCGGCGCAAGCGGCCCCTGCAAGGCCGAGAGCAGCGGCAACGCATCGGCATACGAGATCGGCAGTACCGGAATCTTCGTGAGCGTCTTCGCCTCTTTGATGCTGAGTCGCTTGGCACCCGGTGTTGCGCCAACGCCCGGTGTGAGCGGATCGCCGGGATAATCCGTATCCATGACGCTGCCGCGCTGCACCCCGCCGCTGGGGCGCCAGCCACCCGCAGGATAGCTATCGCCCTTGAAGTAGCCGTCGCCGCTCGGATCGGAGTAAATGATGCAGCCGATCGCGCCATGCTCGGCGGCGACCTTGGGTTTGATGCCACGCCAGCTATCGCCATAGCGGGCGATCACGATAGCGCCTTTCACGGATATCCCGAGGCGATCGAGTTGCTCGTAGTCCTCGCGACTTCCATAGTTGACGTACACCAATCGGGCGGTCACATCGCCGTCAGCGGAGTAGGCGTTATACGTCGGCAGCTGTTCGTCGGCCTGGCCCGAGGTCGGGTCCGACGCCACCGCGGGCTCCTTCAGTTCGGCATGAAACACCGTAGGCTCGAGCATCTCGAGGACGCGTACCTTCGGTGTGGGGAAGAGCACGTTGAAGGTTTCGATCTTCGCGTCGTAGCCCCAAGACTTGAACTGCGACAAAATCCATTCCGCATTGTCTTTATCGTAGGCGGAACCGACATGATGTGGGCGCGCGCTCAGACGCCGCATGTTCTCGCGAATGGCGTCCGGGGAGACGGCATCGCGAAATTTTCTCTCCCACCCTTCTTCGGCGCTGGAATCCCGGGCGCTATAGCCTAAAAAAGGAGAGGCCAATAACGGCGCGGGCGTGCCGAACGTCGCGGGTTCGGACTGCACGGCGATCAACGGTAAGAGCGCGCACATCACGCCACTGATCCAGCGGAGTTTAATCATCATTTAGTCTCATCCCCTCGATGCATTGTCGGATTGCGCGAACCGGCGGCCATGAACGCCAACTCCGCGCAACGCGAAGGCGACTCAGCTCAATTGGCCAAGTCACCTGCGCTATTGCTTGCGCTCTACCCGCTGGTCGAGCAACGTTTGAATATGGGTCAGCGCCGATTGGTATCGGTCGGCGAGTGCCTGCGCCTCGCCATCCATCTCGAGGCCCTCCGCCAGCACATTCGCAAGAGTATCAACGGCCACTCGGATCGTCATGGATTCCGCGTCCGAGAGCTTGGTACCATTGATCATGATGGCGGCTTCTTCCTGCATGGGGCGGTATTTTACACCACGCGACGCGACATAACCTCAGCGCCGAATGGTGACCGCTTCGCCGACCTGTCAGCGTGCCCAGGCTTTTTGACATCGGTGATTTTCCGTGGGAACTGCACGGCCGTGCGGAGTGTTACCCTAGCCGCTTCCTATTCTGACTTGGAAGCAAATCAATGCCTTATCGAGATCTCGTCACTCAAGCCGCCCGACTCATCGAAAGTAAGGGGGACGCTTGGGACGCCATCACCGCCGACGCCGTCGCGCGGATGCGGCTGCAAAATCGCTTCAAGACCGGCTTGGATATCGCCAAATATACCGCTGCCATCATGCGCCGCGACATGGCCGCGTACGACGCCGATACCGCCAAGTACACGCAGTCGTTGGGCTGCTGGCACGGCTTCATCGCGCAGCAGAAGATGATCGCCGTCAAGAAGCATTTCGGCACCACGGAGGGCAAGTACCTGTACCTCTCCGGCTGGATGGTGGCGGCGCTGCGCTCGGAGTTCGGTCCCCTGCCTGACCAGTCGATGCATGAAAAGACCTCCGTGCCGGCTCTCATCGAGGAGCTGTACAACTTCCTACGTCAAGCCGATGCCCGCGAATTGGGTGGCCTATTCCGCGACATCGACGCCGCCCGCGCGGCGGGCGACGCCGTCAAGGAGAAGAAGCTGCTGGCGGCGATCGATAACTTCCAGACGCATGTCGTGCCCATCATTGCCGACATCGACGCGGGTTTCGGCAATGCCGAGGCGACCTACTTGCTGGCGAAGAAGATGATCGAAGCCGGCGCCTGCGCGCTGCAAATCGAAAATCAGGTGTCCGACGAAAAACAATGCGGTCACCAGGACGGCAAGGTGACCGTGCCGCACGAGGTGTTTCTCGCCAAGGTGCGTGCCTGCCGCTACGCCTTCTTGGAACTCGGCGTCGAGGACGGCATCATCGTCACTCGCACCGACTCGCTGGGCGCGGGTCTTACGCAACAGATCGCCTTCAGCCAGACGCCGGGAGATCTCGGCGACCAGTACAACTCCTTCCTGGATTGCGAGGAGGTCACCTCGGTGGCCGGCCGCAACGGGGACGTCCTGATCACCCGGGACGGCAAACTCCTCAAGCCTAAGCGTCTGCCGAGCAACCTCTATCAGTTCCGCCCGGGAACCGGCGAGGATCGCTGCGTGCTGGACAGCATCACGGCGCTGCAGAACGGCGCGGATCTCTTGTGGATCGAGACTGAAAAGCCGCACATCGAACAGATCGCCGGCATGATGGACCGCATCCGCAAGGTCATCCCCACCGCGAAGCTGGTCTACAACAACTCACCCTCGTTCAACTGGACGCTGAATTTCCGTCAACAGGTGTTCGACGCCTGGAGCGCTGCCGGCAAGGATGTAGCGGCCTACAACCGCGGGGCCTTGATGAGCGTGGACTATGACGGCACGGATCTCGCCATCGAGGCCGACGAACGCATTCGCACCTTCCAAGCGGACAGCTCCAAGCGGGCGGGCATTTTCCACCACTTGATCACGCTGCCGACCTACCACACTGCGGCGCTGTCCACCGACAACCTGTCGAAGGAGTACTTCGGCACACAGGGAATGCTCGGCTACGTGCTCAAAGTACAACGTCAGGAAATCAGGCAAGGAATAGCCTGCGTCAAGCACCAGAACATGGCCGGCTCAGACTTGGGCGATGACCACAAGGAGTACTTCGCCGGCGAAGCGGCCCTGAAGGCCGGCGGCGCTCAAAATACGATGAAGCAGTTCGGCCCGTAATTTCTGGCGTTTGCTCCCAACTATCGGCTGCCGCGCAACGCTACCACGCTTTTCGCGGCGGCCGGCCTTGAGGGCCCACGTCCCATAATGGCCCCATCGACCCAGTGAAACTCCGTAGCAGTAACCTCGCCAAACTGCGGCGCCAGAGCTTCGACGTGCTAGTGGTGGGTGGCGGCATCAACGGTGCGGTCGCTGCGGCGGCGCTATCCGGCAAGGGCGCCCAAGTGGCGCTCATCGACCGCGGTGACTTTGCCGGCGTCACCAGCATGAACTCCTCCAACCTCGCATGGGGTGGAATCAAGTACCTGGAGACAGGGGATTTCGCCTTGGTGCGCAAGCTCTGCGTCAGCCGCAACCACCTGATGCAGAGCTATCCGTCGACGGTGCAGGAAATCCGCTTCTTCACCACGCTGGCTAAGGGATTTCGTTACGGCCCGCGCTTCCTACTATTGGGTGCATGGCTATACTGGCTGGTCGGCAACGGCTTCACGCGCACCCCCCGGTTTCTGAAGCGCGCGCGGATCCGTCGCGAGGAGCCCCTGGTCGAGACGGGCGACGCCACCGGCGGTTTCGAATACTCCGACGCGTATCTGCACGACAACGATGCCCGCTTCGTCTTCAACTTCGTACGCACCGCGCTCGACCGCGGCTGCGTTGCCGCCAACTATGTGGAATCGCTCGGCGCCGGACGCGAAGGCGACTGGTGGGTGGCACGCGCTCGCGACGTCGTCGATGGGGGACCCGAATTTGCCATCAGGGCGCGGGTGCTCATCAATGCGGCGGGCCCGTTCGTCGATGCGCACAATGTACTCACCGGCGAGGCGACCGAGCATCATCACGCCTTATCGAAGGGCATCCATTTGATCGTGCGGCGGTTGGTCGAGGAACGCCGGGTGCTTGCCTTCTTTGCCGACGACGGGCGCTTGTTCTTCGTGATCCCGATGGGCAACCGCACCTGCATCGGCACCACCGACACCCCGGTGAGCGATGCCAATGCGGAGGTCACCGACGAAGACGTCGCCTTCGTGCTCGACAACATCAACAAACGATTGAAGCTCGACCGCCCGCTCACGCGAGAAGACATCATCGCCACGCGTTGCGGAGTACGGCCACTCGCGGTCAAGAGTGAACCCGGCCGCGGCCGCGATTTTCTGCATCTGTCCCGCAAGCACGCCGTCGAGATGCGGCGTGAAACCGCGCATATCAGCATCTTCGGTGGAAAATTGACCGACTGCATCAACGTCGGCAATGAGATCAGCGACCTCGTCCGATCGCTCGGCATCCCGCTGCCCTACCCACACTATAAATGGTACGGCGAACCCCCCGACACGGTGCGCGAGGAGTTTTTTCATCAAGCGAGGCTGCTCGGTCTCGACGGTTATACGTCGCCTGACGCCTCCGAACCCTTGAGCACACGGCTATGGCGTCGCTATGGTGCGGAGGCGCTCGGCCTGCTCGAGAACATTCGCGAGGACCCGCGCCAGGCGGAAGTGCTCATCAAGGGCACCGAATACCTGCGCTGCGAGGTCGCACAGGCCGCGCGGCGGGAGATGATCACCAAGCTCGAGGACTTCCTGCGGCGCCGCTCGAAAATCGCCCTGGTCGAACGCCGCGAGGATATTCAGCGATCGCCGGGGCTTGCCGAGGCCTGCGAGTTATTATTCGGCGAGCAGGCGGCCGCCAAGCTTGCCGAGTATTTCACTACGCACGGCTGACAGCCTCCGGGAGATGCGCAATGGAGCCGCAATACATCTTGGCCCTGGACCAGGGCACGACGAGTTCTCGCGCGATGCTCTTCGACCGCGCCGGCCACGTCGTCGGTAAATCGCAGCGGGAGTTTACACAGCTCTTTCCGCAAGCAGGCTGGGTCGAGCACGATCCACTGGAAATTTTATCCTCCGTGCTGGCCACCGCCACGGAGCTGCTGGCGCACCAACGCATCGATCCGCGTCAGATCGCTGGAATCGGCGTCACCAACCAGCGTGAAACCACCATCGTCTGGGACAAGCACACGGGCAAGCCGGTCTATAACGCCATCGTCTGGCAATCGCGGCAGAGCGCCGCCATCTGCGCGGACTTGGCGGCTCGGGGTTGCGCGGAGCTCGTGCAGCGCAAAACCGGACTGCTGATCGACCCTTACTTCTCGGGTACCAAGGTGCGCTGGATTCTCGACAACGTGGCGGGCGCGGCAAGCCGCGCCGCGCACGGCGATCTGCTGTTTGGCACCGTCGATAGCTGGTTGATCTGGAATTTGACGGATCGACGCGTGCATATTACGGACTACTCGAATGCCTCGCGAACCTTGATGTACGACATACATCGGCGGTGCTGGGACGACGAACTTCTCCACATGCTCGGTGTACCGCATTGCATGCTGCCAGAGGTGCGGCCGTCGAGCGAAGTCTACGGCGTCACCGCCGACCGTCATTTCTTCGGCCGGGCGGTGCCAATTGCCGGCGTCGCCGGCGACCAACAAGCCGCTCTCTTCGGGCAGGCCTGTTTCGAGCCGGGTATGGCGAAGAATACCTACGGCACCGGCTGTTTCATGCTGATGAACACCGGCAGCAATGCGGTCGCCTCTCACCACGGTCTGTTGACCACCATCGCCTGGGGCATCGACGGCACGGTGGAATACGCCCTGGAAGGCAGTATCTTCGTGGCCGGCTCGGCGGTTCAATGGCTGCGCGACAGCCTGCGGGTGATCGAGCATGCGGAGGAGACCGAGAGGCTGGCGATGGGCGTCACCTCGACCGACGGGGTTTACTTCGTCCCGGCATTCGTCGGCCTAGGTGCCCCGTATTGGCGCAGCGACGCTCGCGGTGCCGTGTTTGGGCTCACGCGTGGCACCAATCGGGCACACCTCGCTCGTGCGGTGCTGGAATCCCTGGCGTACCAAACCCGGGACGTGCTGACGGCGATGGAAGCTGATTCGGGCATTGCACTCAGATCCTTGCGAGTCGACGGCGGCGCCGTCGCAAACAACTTTCTCCTGCAATTTCAAAGCGACATGCTCGGCGTGCGGGTGGAGCGACCCCAAGTCGCGGAAACCACGGCGTTGGGTGCCGCGTACCTCGCCGGGCTCGCACTGGGCTTCTGGGCGAGCCGGGACGACATCGCGGCGCAATGGGCTATCGGCCGCACCTTCACACCCGCGATGCCATCCGCCACCAGCACGGAACTCTACCGCGGCTGGCAGCGGGCGGTGAAGGCCACTTTGAGCCTGACAGACTAGCTCGCTATCGAGCTCACGCCATCGAGCGACACCAACACCCCATTCTTGAGTTCGAGGCTGACGGTCTGCATTACGGGCTTTCGGCATTGGGTATTGAAAACACCAGAGTTTTACCTCGGCGCAATAACGGGTGGACAGCGCAGAACACGCTATAGCGTGCAGGGAACCGTTGCCGCCCCAGAATACCGGTTTTCAATGGCGTTTCCAAACAGGGCGCGCCCGCTTTATATGTGCGCTACCGGACATACCAGACGCATCATCGGCGATATCGTATAATTTTTTCACACGGAGTGTGCGCCATGGCAAATCGACATTCGATACTGCTGCGACGTCTGGTCCAGCGAGGCAACGAGCTGGCTATGCACTTGAACAAGTACAGTGATTATGTCACTCGCCTGATCGGCATCCTGCCACTAAGCCTCGAATGGCGATCGTGGTTCGAGCGTCTGCCGCGGGATCAGCGCGGCGCGGCGGCGGCACAAATACTTGCGGATTGCTCAGCCAGCGACACGGTTCTCGATGAGTTTAGCCTCATCGACCAGTCGATCTGCGAAGTGTGTCGTCGACATGAACAGGCGATCCGAGCGGGCGCCATCATGAGCTGCGAGGAATCTCGGCGAGTATCGAAGGCGGATCTCGATAGGGCCTCGGACGTCAGCACCGGCAGGAGTTACTTGACCCTCAAACACCTGAGCGCGCAGATAGACGTTCTGGATCGGGACATACTTCGAGTTGCACGCGCGTACCTGGATATAGCCAATTTAGCGACCACCATCAGGCTGGTGAGTCCACATTCGTTCTCGACGCATGAGCACCCGGCATTTCACAGCATCTCTGCTCAATGACTCGAGAGGACGACTCCGCCCCACTCATCGACGCAGGCAATGCCACCACGATATATACGGTAGGTCATCTTCATTCATGAATCCCCGGCCCGACTCAAAGAGGTCCTGGGAATGAGTCGCGCATATTCGCGGGCGATGTGCGGGTAACATTCGCATGTCCGCCTCTCCAGCTCCGCACGATCGAGGACGGTGATGCTGCCCCGTGAGGCACGGATGACTCCTTCCGTCTGCAGCTTCTGCGTACAGGCGGTGATGCCCTGTCGGCGCACACCGAGCATTCCGGCGATCAGATCCTGTGTCACGGCCAACTGGTTGCTGGGTAGACGATCCAAGCGTAACAGCAGCCAACGGCATAGTTGCCGCTCGAGCGCATGATGCCGGTTACAAATCGCGGTCTGCGACATTTGCGTGAGCAGCGCCTGAATGTAGCGCAGGAACCAATACTGTGAGGGTCGCTCGAGATTCCAGTGGTGCTTGATGAAGTGAGCGTCGAGTCGTAACGCGTACCCAGCCTGCTGCACCAGGGCTTGGTCCGGTGACGACCCTCCGCCCAAGAGTATCGGGAGACCTACGACTCCCTCGTTTCCCACGACGGCAATTTCCGTGGAAAAGCCATCTTCGAGTTGGCGCAGTAGCGACACGATGGCCGACGTGGGGAAATAGACGAAATTCAATGGCCGATTTGCTTCGCAGAGCACGTGCCCTGCCTGCAACTCAATGAACTCCAAATGCGGCTTCCAAATTCCCAGAACATCCGCCGGGAGCAGCATCAGCAGCTGATTGTCGTCAATTTTGAGGCTGACGGGCAAAATTGGACCCCTTTAGCGATGAATCGGATCGATCCAATAAACCTCTTCGACTCGTTCCGCGGCATCGATGTTGAGATTCACCACCACCGACTCGTTGTCGCTGCGCATCAAGACACATTCGAGCGGCGTATCGCTCGACCGATTGATTTCCTGATGCGGTACGTAGGGAGGCACGAAAATGAAATCTCCGGCATCCGCCTCCGCGATGAACTCGAGTCTATCGCCCCAGCGCATGCGCGCGATCCCGCGCACGACATAGATGACGCTCTCCAGAGTGCCATGGTGGTGCGCCCCCGTTTTGGCGTTCGGATGAATGACCACGGTCCCGGCCCAGATCTTCCGCGACCCGCGATCCGCATTGATGGCGGCGGCGCGCCGCATACCCGGCGTCTGTGCGGTATTACCGTCCAACCGATCGCTCTTGATGACCTTGACACCCTCGACTCGCCAGTCGCGTTGCGGGACATCCTTCACTGCCGCTCTCCTGTGAATACTGGACTCATGAGCACGAAACACTCATTCCCACGTACTTCATAATTGGTGCCCCGAGGCTGAATCGAACAGCCGACCTAGCGCTTAGGAGGCACTCGCTCTATCCACTGAGCTACCGGGGCGTCAGATCATTAAAGGCCGGACACGCGTGCGTCCGGCCTTCAAGATGATGGTGGAGGAGAAGGGGATCGAACCCTCGACCTTCGCATTGCGAACGCGACGCTCTCCCAACTGAGCTACTCCCCCGAAAGGGTCACGAAGTTTAGCAGCAAAGACCCGCTCAAGCCAGCGGCTAATACGTGAGACGCAGCACGTTGACTCGGCCGATACGCGGTACGGAGACGATGTACATCGTGCCGTAGTCCTGGTCGGCGATCAGCGGCAAGGTCGCCTTGCCGCCCAGTGCATCGACGATTTCGTTGATCGTATCGCTATGCCCGACGATCAGAATTCTCCCACCGGCATGCTCGCGCAGCACACGCCGCGCGAGTTCCGCGGGAGCATCCCCCGGAGCCACGATGGGCGTGAGGCCAAGCCTCGCGGCCAGCGGCGCCGCCGTCATCCGGCTGCGACGCGTCGCGGACACATAGATGGCATCGATACGATCCGTCGCTGTGGAATCGCCGAACAGTCTCGCCAACGACGCCGCACGCGCCTCGCCCACCTCGTTGAGCGCCGGGTCGTCCCCGCCGAGCTCTTTTTCAGCGTGGCGCACGATGACCACGGTGGTCGAGTCGGCCGTCGCCCACACCCAGGTCGCGCACGTCAGAATGATGAACCCAATGAATGCGCCGGCGGCTGCGAGCCAAATAGGCGTAAACAGCGGCTGACGTCTGAGGCTGGCATGGTCCGGTATCATGCCCGCATGATACCAATGATTGGTTGCAGTCCACCCACGTTGCGCGTGGTGGTGCTGGCGGCGGGATTTTCCACCCGTCTAGGCCAACCCAAGGCCCTCGCCCGGGTGCGCGGAACGAGCCTGCTGCTGCGTACCTTGAGCCTGCTCCGCCCGTTTGCGGCCGCCTCGCGGGTCATCGTCGTGATTCCCGCACGGACCCCCCGGTACCGCCTCGGCACCGACCCACGCAAGGTCGAGTTCGTCGTGAACCCGCGGCGCGGTCGAGGACTCTCGAGCAGCGTCATCGCAGGTCTGAAGCACGCGCGTCGTTCCGCCGCGGTCCTCTTGCTACCGGTCGATCTGGTGGAACTCGACGCGCGCGATATGGCACGGTTGGTCTTCAAATGGCGGGGCGCGCGGCGCAAAGTGACCGCACGCCGCGTTCAGGATCGTCCGGCGGTACCACTGATTCTCCCTCGCGCCTACTACCCGGCCGCCCTCAAAATCTGCGGCGACCGCGGACTACGCGATTTCGTCTGGCGCTTGCCGCCCGAATCTCTGCGGCTGCTCGATCTGGCCTCGGCCGAGGCCGATGTGGATACTCCCGAGGATCTCGAGCACGCCCGGCGTCGCCGCCACTTGCATTAGTCGGAAAGGCTCCTAGACCTAAGCACGGGCATTCTGCACCAGCCGGTAACCCACCGCGGTCTCCGTCAGCAGATGCCGCGGCTGCGCCGGATCATCCTCCAGCTTGTGACGCAGATGACCCATGTAGACGCGTACATAGTGCCCGTCCTCGGCGTGGGAAGGCCCCCAGACGTCCCGCAGGATCTGACGATGAGTGAGCACCTTACCCGCATTGGCGATCAGAAGACCCAACAGCCGATATTCGATGGGCGTGAGATGCACCAGCGCCTCGCGCTTGTGCACCGTACGAAGGCTCATGTCGACGACCACATCGCCGAATTGGAAATGCGCCGCCTGGTCCGCGCCCGCCGTCTGCTGGCGCCGCGCCGCGGCGCGCACGCGCGCCAGCAGTTCGCCCACGCCGAAGGGCTTGGTCAGATAATCGTCGGCACCGGCATCGAGCGCCCCGATCTTGTCCTGCTCGCCGACCCGCGCGGATAAGACGATGATGGGAACCTTGGACCAGCCACGGACACCGCGGATGAATTCCATGCCGTCGCCGTCCGGCAACCCCAGGTCCAATATGATGAGGTCGGGTTTGCGCGTACCCGCATCCGTAAGGCCCTGCCGCAAAGTGTCGGTCTCCACCACGTTCCAGCCCTCTGCCTCCAAGGCCGTGCGCACGAAGCGCCGGATATGGCGTTCGTCCTCGATCAGTATGGCGACGGGCGACGGCTCAGCCATTAAGGGTCTCCGGTGGCCTGCCCAGGGGCAGCGTGAAGGCGAACGTCACCCCGCCGCCGGGGCGATTGGCGGCGGTGATCCTGCCCTGATGTGACTCCACGATTGCGCGGCAGATGGCCAGGCCCAGCCCTACGCCGGGGGTCGCCGACTCTCGATCGCCGCGGGTGAACTTTTGGAACAAGCGCTCCTCGGAACCCGCGGGCAGCCCGGGTCCGTCGTCCGACACGGACACCTTGAGCTTATCCGCCACCACCTCGGCGGCGAGCACCACCGTGCTTCCGGCGGGCGTGTATTTCGAGGCGTTTTCGAGCAGATTGACGAGAACACGTTCGATCAGCAAGGCATCGAAGCGCACCAGCGGCAGATCGCGCGGCAGTCGCACCTCCACATGATGCTGTTTCAGCATGACGCGCGACGAGTCCAAGGCGACACCCACGACCTCCTCGAGCGGCTGCCATTCGAGATTCAGCCTGACCTCCCCGCTTTCGATGCGTGCCATGTCGAGTAAGTTGCTGACCAGCGTGCTCATGCGTCGCGCCTCGTCCTGAATCGCCTCCGCCGTCTCGAGCTGATCCGACGACATGGGCGGCTTGGTCAGTGCCAGCGATTCCGCCAAGCCCACCAGAATGGTGAGCGGCGTGCGCAAGTCGTGAGACAAGGCGGCCAGAAGAGAATTGCGCAACCGTTCCGACTCCATGCGCACCAGCGCATTCTGCGCCACGCCCACGTAATGCACACGCTCCAGCGCGATGGCGATGAGCGCCGCGAACGTATCCAGCAATTGCCGCTGCTCCGGAATGCGCAGCAGCCGACGATTCTTCGCCTTTACCGCCAACACGCCGCGCGCCTGCGCGGGCGCGCGCAGGGGCAGGTACAGCACCTCGCTGCCGGGCAAGGTATCCGTGCCTACACCCGCGGGATCACCCTTGTCGAAGGCCCATTGCGCGATACCGAGATCCACGGTGAGAGACGCTTCCGATGCGATCACCAGTCGACCCTGTGCATCCGGCAGCAACAGCGCCGCGTGCGCGTGAAACGTGCGTTCGATGGAATCGTCGCTGATCCTGACCACCTGACCGACCTCCACCGCGCCCGACAGATCCCGCGCCAGCTCGTACAGCGCCGCCGCGCGCTCCTCGCGGTGTAGCGCCACGCGCGCCTGAAATCGCAACCCCGCCGTGAGCTGTCCGGCGATCAAACCCACCGTCAGCATGATGAAAAAGGTCAACAGGTACTGCACGTCGCTGACCGCGAACGAAAATCGCGGCGGCACGAAAAAGAAATCGAATGAACTGACGCATAGCACCGCCGCCAACGCCGCCGGACCGCGGCCGAAACGCACCCCGACCAGCACCACCGTCAACAAGTACACCGCCACGATGTTCGAGCGGTCGAAATGCGCGGCCAGAGGCATCGATGCCAAGGTCACGGCACCACAGCCAATGGCCGACCAAACATACCGCAGACGCTTGCGCTTGCCGCGCTCCGCCGCATCGGCGCCCCCAACGACCGGCGGCAAGGTCACCGCCTTGATGCCGCCGTTGTGCAGAGTGCCTTCGCTGCGACCGATTTCGATCAGATCGATGTCGGGCGCCAGCAGCGCGAGTTTCTGGCCGCTCGATCTCTGCCACGGCCACAGCCGCCGCGCCGGATCGCGGCCGATCACCAGTTTCGATAAATTATGTTTGCGCGCGTAGGCGACCACGCTTTCGGCAACCTCGGGGCTGGCGATGACCGCCGTGGTCGCGCCGAGCTTCTGGGCGAGATTCAGCGTCGCCAAAATAGTCTCCCGCCGCACGGCGGCCAGACGCTGCAACCCGGGAGTCTCGACGTAGATCGCATGCCATTCCGCGTTCAATTGGCTCGCCAGCCGCGCGGCCGCGCGCACCACCCGCTCGGCGCCCGCGTCCGGACCGACACAGGTCAGCAAGGCCGTGGCGGTCTTCCAGATCGGGCGGATGGATTTATCGACGCGATAGGCCTGCACGTCGCCTTCGACTCGGTCGGCCGTGCGACGCAGCGCGAGTTCGCGCAGCGCCATCAAGTTACCCTTGCGGAAAAAATTCTCGGCGGCGCGCTCCGCCTGCTGCGAGATGTAGACCTTGCCGGCCTTCAGCCGGGCCAGCAGTTCATCGGCCGGAATATCGACCAGCACCACCTCGTCCGCCGCATCGAAGATGGTGTCCGGCACGGTCTCCCAGACACGGACGTTGGTGATCCCACCGACCACGTCGTTGAGACTTTCCAGATGTTGCACGTTCAACGTGGTGAACACATCGACGCCGGCGGCGAGCAGTTCGTCGACGTCCTGCCAGCGCTTGGGGTGACGTGCGCCGGGCACGTTGGAATGAGCGAGTTCGTCGACCAAGATCAACGCGGGACGGCGCAGCAACGCCGCATCCAGATCGAAATCGTTGAGCAACTTGCCGCGGTACTGCACGCTCTTGAGGGGCAATAACCGCAATCCCTCGATGAGGGCGGCGGTCTCCGCACGGCCATGCGTTTCGACGACGCCCACCGCCACATCCACCCCCTCGGCGGCGAGCTTGCGGGCGGCGACCAGCATGGCGAAGGTTTTGCCGACCCCGGCGGAGGAACCGAAATAGATGCGCAGCTTGCCCCGTCCCGCCTTGAGTTGTTGCAGCTTGACCTTCGCGAGCAGCGAATCGGGGTCGGGGCGCTGTTCGCTCGAGATGGCCATTCGCCTATTGTGCGCGATCCAATGCCAAGTTGAGCATTAAGACGTTCACCCGGGCCTCGCCGAAAACTCCCCACTGCGGCGCTTCGGTATGAGTCTGTACCAGTCGGCGTAATTGTCGGGAATCGAGGTGCCGCACACGCGCTATGCGGTGTATCTGGTACAAGGCCGCGGCCGGGGAGATATCCGGGTCGAGACCGCTGCCCGACGCCGTCACCAAGTCCACCGGCACCGCTGCCTCATCCCCCGGATCGGCCGCACGTAACGCCGCGATGCGGCCCTTGACCGCGTCGAGCAGCTTAGGGTTGAGCGGCCCGAAATTCGACCCCCCGGAGGCCACGCCGTTGTTCGGCATGGGCGCGGTGGCCGACAAGCGGCCCCAGAAGTATTTCGGGTCCTCGAACGACTGACCGATCAGTGTCGAACCCGCCACCTTGCCGTCGACGCTCACGAGACTGCCCGACACCTCGCGGGGGAATAACCACCGACCCAAGCCGAAGCAGAGCGCCGGATACACGAATCCGGTCACGACGTTGAGCAGAAGAAACAGCACGACCAGGGGACGCAACAGACGCATGGCGGAACTCCAGGAGACGCGGTTACAACACCGTTAGAGTCATATCGATGAGCTTGATCCCGACGAAAGGCACGGCGATCCCTCCCAGCCCGTAGATCAGCAGATTTCGGCGTAGCAGCGCCGCGGCGCCGAGCGCGCGATAGGCCACGCCGCGCAACGCCAACGGAATCAGGCAAATGATGATCAAGGCATTGAAGATGACCGCGGAAAGGATCGCTGAACCGGGATTGGTCAAATGCATGATGTCGAGCGCGCGCAGCTGCGGATACGTGGTAGCGAACGCGGCCGGAATGATGGCGAAGTACTTGGCCACGTCATTGGCCACCGAGAACGTGGTGAGTGCGCCGCGCGTGATGAGCAATTGCTTACCGACTTCGACGATTTCGATCAGCTTCGTGGGATTCGAATCGAGGTCGACCATATTGCCGGCCTCCTTCGCTGCCTGAGTGCCCGAGTTCATGGCCACCGCCACATCGGCCTGGGCGAGGGCCGGTGCGTCGTTGGTGCCGTCGCCGGTCATGGCAACCAGCCGCCCTTCGGCCTGGTATCGCCGGATGAGCTTGAGCTTGTCCTCCGGCGTCGCCTCGGCGAGGAAATCGTCGACGCCCGCCTCCGCCGCGATCGCCGCCGCGGTCAGCCGATTGTCGCCGGTGATCATCACGGTGCGAATACCCATCCGGCGCAGTTCGCCGAAGCGCTCCTTGATGCCCCCCTTGACGATATCCTTGAGCTCGACGACGCCGAGGACGTGGCCGCCGTCCGCCACCACCAGCGGCGTGCTGCCCCGGCGCGCGATCTCATCCACGGCCTGCACTACGCTGGTCGGGAACGTGAAACCCAGGACTTCGACATACTGCCGCATGGCCGCCGCGGCGCCCTTGCGCACTTCCCGGGTTCCGATGTCGACACCGCTCATGCGGGTTTGCGCCGAGAACGGGATGAAGGTCGCCTCGAGCTCCGTCATATTGCGTTCCCGCAGATTGAAGCGCTGCTTGGCGAGTATCACGATGCTACGTCCCTCGGGCGTCTCATCGGCCAGCGAACTCAACTGCGCGGCATCGGCCAAGCTGAGTTCGGTGACACCCTCCGCGGGCACGAAGGCAGCGGCCTGGCGGTTCCCCAGCGTGATCGTGCCGGTCTTGTCGAGCAGCAGCACATCGACGTCGCCGGCCGCTTCCACCGCCCGGCCCGAGGTGGCAATCACGTTGGACGCCATCATGCGGCTCATACCCGCGACACCGATGGCCGACAGCAAGCCACCGATGGTCGTCGGAATCAAGCACACCAGCAGCGCCACCAGCACCGTGATGGTGACCGGAGATCCCGCCCCCGCCGCTTCCACGCTGAACAGCGAGAACGGCAACAGGGTGGCGGTCGCCAGCAGAAACACCAGGGTCAAGGCGATGAGCAGAATGGTCAGCGCAATTTCATTCGGCGTCTTCTGCCGCTTGGCACCTTCGACCATCGCGATCATCCGGTCGATGAAGGCCTCCCCCGGGTTGACCGCCACACGCACCACCAGCCAGTCCGACAATACTCGCGTACCGCCGGTCACCGCCGAGAAATCGCCGCCGGATTCGCGCACCACCGGTGCGGACTCGCCGGTGATCGCGCTCTCGTCCACCGACGCCACGCCCTCGATGACCACACCGTCGGCCGGAATCACATCGCCGCTCTCCACCAGGAACAGGTCGCCCTTGCGCAGTTGCGTCGCCGACGTCTCGACCCAATTCGTGCGCGATTGGCCGTTCAACAGCTTCTTGGCTTGAATGGATTGCTTCAGACCGCGCAGCGACGCGGCCTGCGCCTTGCTGCGTCCCTCCGCGAGCGCTTCCGCGAAATTCGCGAACAGCACGGTGAACCATAGCCACGCCGAGATCGCGCAGATGAACGCGCCCCTCTCCTCGCCGTGTCCGTTCAAACGCTGTACGAACAAAGCGCTGGTGAGGATGGCGCCCACATAGACGACGAACATGACCGGGTTGCGCAGCTGCACGGCGGGCGAAAGTTTGCGCAAAGAATCGACGATGGCGGGTTTCAGCAGCGCGGCATCGAAGAGCGTCAGAGATTTACGAACCACCGGTGAGTCCTCAATGAATCGCAGGTAGCTGCAAGTGCTCGATCACGGGACCGAGCGCCAGAGCCGGTACGTACGTGAGCGCTCCCACCAGTACCACGGTGCCGATCAGCAGCGCGACGAACAGCGGTCCATGCGTCGGCAGCGTGCCGGCCGTTGCGCCGATGCGCTTCTTGGCGGCCAACGAACCGGCGATGGCCAGCACCGGCACGATGAATGCGAACCGACCGAACCACATCACCACGGCCAGCAAGATATTGTAGAACGGCGTGTTGGCCGACAATCCGGCGAAGGCGCTGCCGTTGTTGTTGGCGGCCGACGACAGCGCATAGAGGACCTCTGAGAACCCGTGAGCGCCCGGATTGAAAATGCCCAACTTGCCCGCGCTGACGAGGATGGCGACGGCGGTCCCCATCAACACCAGAAACGGCGTCAACAGGATGACGATGGCCGTCATCTTCATCTCGAAGACTTCGATTTTCTTGCCGATGTATTCGGGCGTCCGTCCGATCATCAAGCCAGCGATGAACACCGCCATGATGGCGAATATCAGCATGCCGTACAGCCCGGACCCGGCGCCGCCGAAAACCACTTCACCCAGTTCGATCAACCACATCGGCACCAAGCCGCCGAGCGGCGTCAACGAATCGTGCATGGCGTTCACCGCACCGCAGGACGCGGCGGTGGTGACCGCCGCGAACAACGCCGAGGAGACGATGCCGAAACGCGTCTCCTTGCCCTCCATGTTGCCACCGGGCTGCAGCACGCTGTGCGTCTGATCGACGCCCAAGGGACCGAAGGCGGGATTGCCCTGCTGCTCGGCCCATAGGATCAGAGCCGACATGGCGACGAAGATGACGGTCATGGCGCCGAACACCGCCCAGCCCTGACGTGAGTCACCCACCATCCGGCCGAATACGAAGCACAGCGCCGCCGGAATCAAGAACATGGCAATCATTTGTGCGAAATTGGTCAGTGGCGTGGGATTCTCATACGGGTGGGCCGAGTTGGCGTTGAAGAAGCCGCCGCCGTTGGTGCCCAGCATCTTGATCGACTCCTGCGAGGCGACGGGACCCATGGCCAGCGTCTGCGTGCTAGTGGCGGCCGGTTCCGTCACCGCGTTGCCTTGCGCATCCTGGAGCGGCGTGCCATCGGCATCGAGCTTCGGGTTGGCATAGTGGAGTATCTCGACGGTCGCGACCTCCTTGTAGCCATCGAAGTTTTGAATCACACCCTGGCCCATGAACAAGACGGCCAGACCCAAGGACAGCGGCAGCAAGAGGTACAGCGTCACCCGCGTGAGGTCGACCCAGAAATTACCAATGCCGCGTGCCGAACCCCGCGCGAATCCGCGGATCAACGCGAAGGCGACCACGATACCGGTCGCGGCGGACAGAAAATTCTGCACTGTGAGCGCGCTCATTTGGGTGAGGTAACTCATGGTGGACTCGCCGGCATAGGCCTGCCAGTTGGTATTGCTGACGAAACTCACCGCCGTGCCGAAGGCCAAATCCGGCGTCACATTCGGCAGTTTCTGGGGATTGAGCGGCAACCACGCCTGCGCGCGCTGCATCGCGTATACGGCGAATACACCCAGCGCATTGAACGCGACCAGCGACCATGCGTACTGCGTCCACGGCATGTCGTGCCTCGCATCGATGCCGGCAATACGATGGATGCGGCTTTCGATCCAGGCGAATGGACCGCCTAGGGGAGCATCATCGGCGAGGCGCGCGATATACCAGGCCAAGGGGTATGCCAGGGTCACCAGGGCGATGAGAAATCCGGCGAGCGTCAAGGCGCTCTGCGTCGTCATCTACAACTCCTCGGCGCGCAGCAAGGCGATGACGAGGTAGACCAACAAACCGAGCGCGATGACACCGCTCGACAGATAACCCCAGTTCATTATTTTTGCTCGAGCGCGGCGCAGCCCTGGATCAGGGCTAGGGTGACCAGTATCAACGCACCGATAATTACTGAAAATACGATATCCAAGCTCAAGCCTCCCGACACTCGACGCCTTACGCCTTTACGCCTAGCGCAGCGCCGCTCTCCGTGCTCAGCGCATTTCTGACGGTGGACAGTAGACGACAGGGAGGAAAAACGCGGCAGAATTAGCCGCAAGAGTTGTAAAGACGGTGTAAAAACGATCGCTTCAGCGCGACGCAATCCTATAGTCCCGAAACGCCTCGAGCGCGGTCTCGATGGCGTCGCGCGACAGGTTCAAGTGGGTCACCAGCCGGGTACGCGGAGCCATCGATGCTCGAATGCCGCGCGCCGTCAAGTGTGCTGCCAGAGGCAACACCTGCGGCGGTGGGATATCCACATAAAAAATATTGGTCTGCGGCGGTTGCACGTCGAAGTCGAGTGCCCGCAGTCCCTCGGCGAAAAACGCAGCGTTGGCATGATCGTCGGCGAGGCGCGCAACGTTGTGTTCGAGAGCGTACAAACCCGCCGCAGCGAGAATCCCCACCTGTCGCATCGCGCCTCCCAGAGCCTTGCGCCAGCGGCGCGCGGAGGCGATGAAGTCGTCGGAACCCAGCAGCACCGAGCCCGCCGGCGCACCCAACCCTTTGGAGAGGCATACCGACACGGAATCAAAGCCCGACACGACCGCGGCCGGCTCCACCTCGAGCTTCACGACGGCATTGAAGACCCGCGCCCCATCCAGGTGGGTTCTCAAGCCATGGGCATGGGCGAAGTCCGTCGCCTCGCGCTGATAGGCGGGCGGTAGCACGCGGCCACCGATCGTATTCTCCAACGCCAGTAGTCGCGTGCGTGCGAAGTGAATATCGTCGGGTTTGATGGCCGCCGCGATGCGCTCGAGCGCGATGCCGCCGTGGGGCTCGTGTTCGAGCGGCTGCGGCTGAATGCTTGCCAGCACGGCGGCGCCACCCTGCTCGTACTTGTAGGTATGAGCGTCTTGACCCACGAGGTATTCGTCGCCGCGGCCGCAATGCGACATCAGAGCGGCCAGATTGCTCTGGGTACCGCTCGGAAAAAACAGGCTGGCCGCGAAGCCGAAGCGTTCCGCCATGACCGTTTGCAGCCGGTTCACGGTGGGGTCGTCGCCGTAGACATCATCGCCGACTGGGGCGGCCGCCATCACGGCACGCATGCCGGCGGAGGGCTGCGTGACCGTGTCGCTGCGCAGATCGATCCACGATGCATTGCTCATTGGGTCTCCTTCATCGGCGCAGCGGCGTAAAGCCGTACTTCGTGAACACCGCACTCGCGACGGGGGTGCCTAAGAAATTTACGAACTCGCGCGCGCCGCTTCTGGCGGTCGACACGAGGGCGATCGGATAGATGATGGGCGGATGCGTGGCCGCCGGAAACACGTCGACGATCCTGACCCCGCCGTCGATCAACGCATCGGTGCGGTAGACGACTCCCAGCGGCACCTCACCCCGCTCCACGAAGGCCAGAGCGGCGCGCACATTCTCGGCCCGGACTAGCTTGTTCTCGACCGAATCCCACACCCCGAGCGTGGTGAGCGCGGCGCGCGCATACCGTCCCACCGGCACGGAGTCCGGATCGCCGGTTGCCAATCGGCCGTTGCCCAAAGCCTCCCTCAACCCAAAATGGGGCTCGACTTTCAAGCGGATCGTGCTCGCGGCCGGTGCGATCAGCACCAGGCGATTGCCCAACAAATCGCGCCGCGAGTCGGACTTTATCAACCGGCGTGTTTGCAGATAATCCATCCACTCGATGTCGGCGGAAAAGAAAACATCCGCGGGTGCGCCGTTCTCGATCTGGCGCGCCAAGACGGAGCTGGCGGCAAACGACAACTTCACCGGAATCGCCGATGCGCTGCTGAAATCCGCGCTCAACTCCTGCAAGGCGTCGGTCAAGGACGCCGCCGCGAATACCACGATCCCACCCTCGTGGGCGGTCACCGCAGCCGCCGCGACTACAGGATGGATTAGCACCGCAACAAAGATCAGCCAATAGCGGGTCAACCAGGTCCGAGAGCATCGTGTCATGAAACAAGTCCATACGGGCAGCCGGCGAAGCCGGCAAAATAGGGCGTGGCCGATCAATTCTACCTGACTCGCGCCGACGACGGCGGGAGCGGCGCCGGTGCGCCGCCGCCGACCCATGCTCCCCAGCGCTGACCTCTGGTTGGCCGCCCTATCGATCGCTGCCGCGCTGCTCGGATCTTATGCCGCGCTATTGAAGTCGCACAATGCGGCTCAGGCACGCAGGCTCGTGCAATTGGATGTCGAATTGCAAAGCCAGGCAGCCCACAACCAGGTCATCCGCACCGAAATCACGGTGCGCAAGGACGCGGCCGAGGCCGCGAATCGCGCCAAGAGCGAGTTCCTCGCCAACATGAGTCACGAGATTCGCACGCCGCTGAACGGCGTCATCGGGATGACGGGGTTGATCCTGGAATCGCCACTGACTGCTCAGCAACGCGAGTATGCGGAGATCGTCCGTTCCAGCGGCGAATCGCTGCTGGCCCTAATCAACGACATCATCGATTTTTCAAAGATCGAGGCCGGCCACTTGGAACTGGAGTCGATCGAGTTCAATTTGGAGGATGTGGTCGAGCGTGCCATCGATGCCATCGCGCTGCGCGCCGCCGAGAAGGAACTCGGCTTGTTCATCGACGCGGACCAGCCGGCGCCACATACGTTCATCGGCGACCCGATGCGTTTGAGCCAGATATTGTTGAATCTGTTGAGCAACGCGGTCAAGTTCACGGAGCGCGGCGAGGTCACGCTAGGTCTGACGACGACCGCGGCCGGCGATTCTCGCCGTAACCTGTTTTTCGAGGTGCGGGACACGGGCATCGGTATCCCGCCGGAGCGCGTCAATGCATTATTCGCGCCCTTCATCCAGGCGGACAGTTCGACCACGAGAAAATACGGTGGCTCCGGGTTGGGACTGTCGATATCGAGGCGCCTGGCGGAAGCCATGGGCGGCCGCATCGAGGTGGACACTACGCTGGGTGAGGGCTCGACTTTTCGTTTCGCGATTTGTCTGCGGCAGGTCAACACGATGCCACAGAGCCGACCCACGCAACAGCTCGTCGGCCTCGAGATCTTGATCGTCGTCGCGCACGCGACCGACCGGCGCGGCTTGAAGCGGCAGTTGTCGTCCGAGGGCTGCAAGCTGACGTTCGCCGCCTCGGCCGAGGACGGGTTCGCGCAATACCTCGCAATGCTCGCCAACGACAGACCGCCCGCGGCCGTCATCATGGATCATTGGCTTCCCAAACATGGTTGCGTATGGCTGGCGACGGCGATTCGGTCGGCCGAGGCTCCGCCCTCGTCGCTCATCATGCTGTCGACACTCAATGCATCGCTGCCGGCGGCCGATCTGCGGCTCATCGATCGGGTCGTCACAAAACCGGTGAAGGCCGCCGCCCTGGTACGCACGCTGGTCGAACTGATCAGCGCCGACCGATCCGCATCGCGGGTCAACGAAGCCACTCCATCGACGAAGATGCTCTCTG